>Ga0214212_1000044_pt1 | contig 50252 bp, 51 predicted proteins | sample TroBogEpilimnion_25_FD_153050 | JGI IMG/M metagenome (GOLD analysis project Ga0214212, IMG submission 153050) | Freshwater microbial communities from Trout Bog Lake, WI - 18AUG2009 epilimnion | ecosystem: Environmental > Aquatic > Freshwater > Lake > Epilimnion/Euphotic zone | place: Trout Bog...
AAACGTCATTCAGTGGGTCTTACCGAATTCATTCGTTGATGGTGATGAGGGAAATTTAAGTCAACTACGGAGAACTTAGGGTGCTGGCCCGCAAAGGACCCCCGACAATTTAAGGTCAGCTGCGCTCGGAGAAGGTCTAGTGAAATGCCGTTGGACCTGGGTTCGATTCCCAGCATCTCCACCATTGTCAATTTCGGGTGCTGCTAGTTGGCTCTTGGCCTACTTGCCAAGAGCCTGAACAAATTCCTCTGGATTGTCGACGGTCACAACGAAACGCCGACTCCGGCTTAGCGTGAGTTCGAGGGCTTCGCCGCGGCGAGTTGCCAATGCTGCGTAGCGGAGGACTTTTAGTGAGCCGCGATAGCCCCACCCTCCCATTTCGAGGAACGACAGGTTTTTGGCGGTTGCCTCCAAGATTTCTTCAGCTGCGAAACGTTGCTTAACTATGCCGAATCCGTACTGGATTTCAAGACTTCGGCCTCGATCAGAATTAAGAACAAATACCTCAACGCGCAACGACAACACAAAAGTGAATAGCAATAAAAGCGGCACGAAGATTGCCACAATCGCTGCCACCAAGCCGGCACCGCCCGACAGCGAGGTCGAGAACGCTGAGACCATGGCCACCAAAACCACCAGAGTGACTACCGCCAGGATCGTGCTTAAACCACTAGTGCGAAGTCTCCGCGAGAGAACGATGTCAGCCACAATTGCTATCTTACCGAACGCTGTTTCGGTGCGGTGACGGTCCAACCTCGCTCATTTAAACGAGCTGACCACCCAAACCAGTTGAAACCCTCAAGGGCCTCGACCCCTCGTTCGATAATCGCTCTCGCCACCACTCCCTTTACGGCCTTCGCATCGTGTCCCGCCGCCTTCAACCCATTCGCTGCAACAAACGAAACATGGATGAATCGAGTTTCTAACCTCGGCGTCAAAGAGTTCACAACAGACAGGTGTTCATTTGGCAGTAACGAAACAATCGGGCCTTTTGTGCTTTCGATCGCGGTGGTGGCTGAATCTCGCCAATAAGCAGCAACGTTTCCTAGTCCTGGCAACGAAACATTCATCGTGAGGCGGTAGTCCTCGATGAGATCGTCTCCCCTGTTTATGCCATAGAGACCCGAAGGAATAAGAATCCTTCGACGCTGTGCCGCACTCAAAGTTTGTGGGTCCAAGTGCGACCACACCACGCCTTCGTATCGTTGCCACGCTGGAAGAAACAATCCTTTCCCGGCAGCGTGAGCGTTAGCGACATGAATTGCGCGTTCAAGCAACGGGCCTCGTACTTTGAATACTTTGGAAATTTCCGAATCGCTCGCGGTACGCAACCACTTGCCGAGAGCCTTATTCAAAACGGCGCGAGGTTCGGTTAGAAATTCGGAGAAATAATCCGCCCCACTCTCGCGCTGACCGCCTATTGCCTTGGATTCAGAGGGAGGTAGCAATATGAGGGGGCTAGAAGACACGTCACTACGGTAGTGGTGACAGAAGTTTCTTTTGGCGCATCGCCTGGACTACGGTTAGGCCATGAGCAAAAGCAGACTGGTGGCGGCAGTAATACTCGTGTTGATTGTTACTGCTGGCTCGTATTCTTTCGGACGTTGGCAGACTCCGTCTTCCCCACACTCGGATCGAGTCGTGATCGCCCTGTCGGCTGCGAGCACTGAATTCTTCTTCGGCGATCAAGCAGCCGGTCTCAACTGTGAGTTCGATACTGCAAATGCGCCATCATCGAGCTACGCAACGATGGCTTACTGTCAGAGCGTGACGCCCTCCCAATCGGCCAGCTTGAATAACAGTGGATCGGCAACTCTCTGCAAGGGGCTGGGCTGTATCGGAAATCCGGGTCTCGGCACCCCGACTTTTCCAACGAACTCGGTCGTCACACTCGGAGACGCCTCGTGCTACTTGGATGCCGCCAAGGTTCGCTGCGTTCGAGGATCACACGGCTTCGTCCTCGCTCTTGATCAGAAGTTAAATCGGCACTGGTAACTACACACAGGAGCAGTCATGACCCGGTTCCTAATCTCGTTCGATGATGGCACGATGAACATCCCCGAGGCCGACATGCCCGCTGTCGGCCAGGCCGCTCATGCGGTCCTGCGCGATGCCAAGGCCGCGGGAGTGTGGGTTCATGGCGGTGGGCTTCACACCCAGCAAGCAACAGTGGTTGCGGTTGATGGCTCGATATCGCCAGGACCATTCCCTGAAACCAAAGCAGTTCTGGGGGGATTTGCGATAGTCAATGTCGATACTCGTGAAGAAGCCGTTGAATGGGCCAAGCGCTGGGCTGTAGCGTGCCGCTGTCCTCAAGAGGTTCGCGAAATTATGGACGACCCCGAAGTCTAAGGACCGTTGAACTCTCTGCAAATCCAGAGATGTCTTAAGCGCCAGACCCAAAGTGTCTAGATTTAATAAGGCCGATACGGGACGAAAGAAGTTGGAATGAGTATGACGGGTGACCAGGGTCGACAAGAGCCCCTTGCATTAACTTCTCACGCAAACGTCGAGCGAATTTACCCAGAAAAAATTGGCTATCGACTCAAGCGAATTTTCCTCGGGCGCGCCTATGTGACTGAGCAGTTGGGCGATGAGCGCCTTAACCGGTTCGTAGCCCTCGGAGTCTTGGCTCCAGACTGCATCTCGTCTTCAGCGTATGGCACTGAAGAGATCTTGACCCAAATGACGCCGTTCATCGGAATCGCCGCGTTCAGCCTCGTGGTTCCAGTGATGTTCCTGATCCTGGGTGTCCTCTTTTTAGTAACTACGTCTTACTTCGACGTAATCAAGTACTACACCAAGTCCGGTGGAGCGTACGTTGTCGCCCGAGAGAACTTTGGACCTCGGATCGCCCAAATTGCTGCTGTGGCTCTCTTGATTGACTACATCGTTACCGTGGCTGTGCAGACCGCGGCCGGAACCGCAGCGCTAACCAGTGCGGTTCCAAACCTCGTTCCCTACACCCTGATCATCACCGTAGGTGTTGTGGCAATTCTTATTTACGGAAACTTGCGAGGGATTCGTGAGGCCGGAAGTTACTTTGCCCTGCCCACATATTTATACGTGTCCGTGATGCTCGCCACCATCGCGGTTGGAATCATTAAAAAGGTTTCGGGCTCACTCCACGTTTTGAGCATTCCATCCCACTCCCTTCTATTCGGTGGACAGTTCGGCCAGAAGGGAACGGGCGTCTTAATGGGGTTGAGCTTCCTTTCTTTCTTGCGCGCTTACGCCAATGGCGGATCATCCCTCACCGGGCTCGAAGCAATTTCCAATGGAGTAGCGAGTTTTAAGAAGCCCGAATCGGCGAACGCTCGCAAGACACTCGTCATCATGTCGAGTGTCTTGGGCACCCTGCTCCTGGGTGTCACCCTGTTGGCGTCTTGGACTCACGCCGTTCCCTACGCATCGGGTTCGCCCACCGTGGTATCTCAAGAGGTCCTAGACATTTTCGGCAGCCACGGACTTGGACACGTCTTCTTTTACTTCGTCCAGTTCGCCACTCTGCTCATTCTCTACACCGGAGCTAATACTTCTTTCAATGGGTTCCCCTTCCTCGCGAGTTACGTGGCGACCGATGGATTCCTACCCCACCAGCTCACCAAGCGTGGGCACCGACTCGCTTTCTCCAACGGCATCATCGTCCTGGGCATTGTTTCAGTAACGCTGCTCGTCGCATTCAACGCCCAGCTGAATGCACTGGTGGCCCTCTACGCCATTGGTGTCTTCACCGGCTTCACCCTTGCTGGGGCGGGTCTCACTAAGCGATACCTCGTTAATCGTGGACCGCGTTGGCGCCTCGGAGTCTTCATCAATGCGGGCTCAGCCACTGTGACCGCTCTCGTTGTGATTATTTTCTTAACCGTAAAGTTCGCCGAGGGCGCATGGCTCATTGCGGTCATTGGACCGGTTATGTACTACGCGCTACTGAGATTTCACCGCACGTACAAGCGTGAGTCTGAGGCGTTTTTAGCCGAAGACCGCTCAGCACTTACTACCCCCAAAATGCGTCGCATCGTGGTCTTCGTTGATTCGTTTGACCTGGCCGCTAAGCGCGCAATTGAATACGCCCAATCTCTCAACGCGTATTCAGTACGTGCCGTGCACTTTGACATCGACCCGCTAGTGACCAAGTCGCTCGAAAAATCGTGGCTTAATTCATCGATGGTTAAGTCTGGCATCCCACTTGAAATTGTCGAGTGCAATGACCGGAGAATCGATCGTGGAGCCCTCGAGTTTGTGGCCGACATTGTTCGTGACCCTGACATATTTTGCATGGTGATTCTCCCCCGACGAAGCTTTACCTCGAGAATCCAGCGGTTGTTGCACGACCGCACGGCAGACTCCATTGCTGACGCAATCTCACGAGTACCTCGAACTTCAGCCACCATCGTTCCCTTCCGGGCTGCCTCGAAAGCCATGTTGGACTTGGGCGAACTGCCCGCAGACTCAGTAACCCGTGGCGGTCGCCGGGACTCCGCTCACTTAGAGGCGGACTTCAAATTAGATGAGCGTTCAGCTGGCGCAGAGCCCATCGGTGACCTCCAAGCACGGAAATTTGCCAATATCGCTGGAAGGGTGCGCTCTATTTCTGTCGGGCAGGTCGGGACCGGTCACGAAATGCGCTGCGTGATTGCGGATCAATCCGGCTCAATCACCTTGGTTTTCCAAGGTCGGGAGTCAGTCCCGGGCATTGAGCGAGGAACTCGCCTCATCGTTACCGGCACGGTCCAAAACCAACAGCACGAGGCGGTTATCTTGAACCCCACCTACGAAATCGTGGCTGGGCCGGCGGCACTCGACTAGGGCAAAGGTCGCTGACTATCCCTATTTTCTGAACGGTTTCTTATTACTCTGTGGGGGTCAGTCGACCGGCTGACCATTATGCGCGGAGGGGTGCAAAAACAATGGAAATCCGTCAAGGAGATTACGGCAAGAAGGTGCTCAAAGTTGAGCCGGGTGGTGTTGAAGCCATCGCCGAGAAGGACCGTCACGGTCGTCCCGGCCACTTGTTTGCAACATGGATGAGCCCAAACCTTGAGTTCGCCACGATTTACGTGGGTGCTCTTGGAGTGTTCTTCGGTTTGAATTTCGTACAGGCTGTAATTGGAATTTTGCTTGGTAACGGTTTGGGTGCGCTCGCGCACTACTTCCTAACCAAGGATGGTCCTCGTTACGGTGTTCCACAGATGGTTCTAGGACGTGCCGCTTTTGGTCGCCTCGGAAACATCTTGCCATCAGCATCGAATGCGTTTGCTGCCGGTATTGGTTGGTTCGCAGTCAACTCGGTTTCGGGTGCATTCGCTCTCGCCACCTTGTCACACTGGAGCGTTACCACTTCACTGTTGACCGTTGTCATCGTGCAGATCGCAATTGCGTTCTTGGGTCACAACTTGGTCCAGAAGGTTGAGCGTTACTTGATGCCGTACTTGGCATTGGTATTCGGTTGGGCCGCGATTGTAATCTTCTCGAAGAGCCACCTGAACGCTCCTAACCACTGGTACTTCCCAGGCGCCTTCCTCGTCTTCACCGGCGCGGTCTACGGTTACGCCGCGGGCTGGAACCCATTTGCCGCAGACTTTGCCCGTTACTTGCCAGCCAAGACCAACCCCAAGAGCGCCGGACTTATGGCTGGCTTGGGCTTGTTCACCTCGGCTACCGTGCTCCAGATTGTTGGAGCCGCAGCAGTTTCGGCCGGAATGCGCAACTACGGTGCCAACACCAACCCTGTTGCTGACTTCACCCACTTCTTGCCTACTTCACTTGGCAAGTTGGTGCTGTTCGGCATCGTCTTGGGTTCAATCTGTGCCAACGCACTCAACATCTACTCGGGCTCCATGTCCTTCTTGGCCATGGGCGTGAAGTTGCCAACCAACCTGTTGCGTGCAATTACCGCACTGGTCTTCGGCATTGCCGGTTACCTCGTAGCTCACTGGGCAGCCACCAACCCTGCGAACAACCTCGAGAACTTCCTCTTGGTTATGTCGTACTGGATTGGACCATGGTTGGGTGTCATCTTTGCTGACAAGATCATCCGTCGCAACAAGGACATCCGTCCTCTCTTGTTCGCCAAGCGCGAGAACTGGGCTGGTCCGGTTGCGTTCTTGGTGGGTGCCGTCCTGTCGATCTGGCTCTTCGCGAACCAGAGCTACTACGTCGGTGTCGTGCCTAAGCACAATGGAAACTTCGGTGACATTGCATTCCCAGTTGGATTCGCAATCTCCTTCGTTCTCTACACCCTGTTCGGTCAGAACAAGGTCAAGGGCGAATAGTTCACCTCGATTTAACAAAAGCCCCGCGCCATTTGGCGCGGGGCTTTTGTTTTCTCCCTAGGATGCAATTACCCAATGCTCAGAAGGTCACCGATGACAAATAAAGTAATCTTGTTTCTCTGCGTTCACAATGCTGGTCGCTCTCAGATGGCCGCGGGATTCGCACGCGAAATCGCGGGCGACTCGGTAACTGTTTATTCCGCCGGCACTCAACCTGGGGAGCGACTAAACCCGGCCGTAGTTGAGGCAATGGCGGAAGTCGGAATTGACATCACGACGCAGTCCCCGACCAAGCTCACCGAAGAGATGGCCATGGCAACAGACGTCATCGTGACGATGGGGTGTGGTGACGAATGTCCCTACTACCCGAGCAAACGATACGACGATTGGCCCCTAGAAGACCCAGCCGGCCAGCCCCTCGATGTGGTGCGTCACATTCGTGACGACATCCAGCATCGAGTGCGGGCCCTAGTTGCTGAGTTGAAAAACTAACTACTTACGCTTCAGTTCTAGAACCAAGGTCACTACCGAAACAGCAAAGATAAAGAACGCTGGGGCGTAGTCCTTGAACTTGTCTTTTTTGCGCAAGTGAGCCACAACAGCTCCGAAAAAGTAGAGGACCATTCCAATTACTGCGGCAACTCCAAGGGGCTTGGACCAGATTCCGGCGATGATGCCGAGTGCGCCAAGGGTCTCCAACGTTGCGAGGATCTTGATTTGGCCGTCTTTAACTCCCACATGGTGCATGGCCTTCATCACGTCTTCCATCTTGGAAAACTTGCCAAATGCCGAGAAGAAGCCAAAGAACGTCAACAGGACTCCGAAGATAATTACTGCAATTTTCATAACAAACCTTTCATTTGCGGTCTTCCATGGTATCTAGCCACTCCTGAGATCTTGGGGATTGCCGGTACCGTGGAGGGATGCCCGATTCATCTGCCGCTAGCGAGGTTGAGATACTTCCTGGCCGGGAGGCCTCGGTGGGGGCCCTCAACGTAAGGCGATCTCTCCCCACCCGCGGACGTCGAACCGTTGGCGCTTGGTGCTTTATTGATCACATGGGCCCGACCCAACTTGACCCCGAGATATCGGTCGATGTTGCTCCTCACCCCCACATCGGACTTCAAACGGCGACTTGGGTCTTTTCCGGACAGTTCCTGCACAAAGACTCCCTCGGGTCCGAGCAGCTCATTGAGCCCGGGCAACTGAACTTAATGAGCGCCGGATTTGGAGTGGTTCACGCTGAAGAGGACCCCAACCACCACCGTGGCACTCTTCACGGAATGCAGCTCTGGATCGCCCAGCCTGATGCCACTCGCCACGCTCAAGCCTCCTTTCAACACCTAGGTGAAGTTCCCCAGTTCGAGTTGGGGAACATTTCTGGCCAAGTTCTCATCGGTGACATGGCCGGCGCCAGTTCTTCAGCCAGGGTGGATTTGCCAACGCTCGGAGCCGAGCTAACTATTCGCCCCGGCGTAACGTCACTTCCGCTCAACCGAGAGTTTGAATACGCCGTTGTCGTGGCGCACGGTTCAGTTTTACTTGACGGCCAAGTGGTGACTCCTGGGTCACTGGCCTATGTAGGCCTTGGTCGCGAGGAACTAGTGCTCGAGGCCCGCGAAAACAGCACCGCGATGCTTATTGGTGGCGAGCCACTAGCCGAAAAACTCATGATGTGGTGGAACTTCGTCGCGCGAACTCAAGAAGAGATCGCCCAGGCCTACCGTGACTGGGCGGAGAACACCGAACGCTTTGGACCGGTCTCCTCGAAGTTTCCCCGAATTCCGGTCGCCCCGCCGATCTGGTTCAAATAGCGATTTTTTTGGGTATTTATCGGTATCACCTGTCACACGCAACCCCTACACTCGCTCTTCTATGACTGACCTAGACCTCCACTCATTTGAATCCCTGAGCCCCGCAAACCTTTTTCCAATCGAAAGCCATAACGCGGGAGAGAGCGTGGATGTGGCGGACGTGGCCAACATCGGATTCTCCGAAATGCTCTACAAGGGCAACTTCACCTTCGTTTCGCAAGCGAGCCTCGAGACGCATTACGAAGGCGGAGTCACACTCGAAACCCTCGGTTACTTTCTTCCACCCTGCACCGTCATTCGCATGGTCGAAACCCCCTTCTACAGCCGCAAGAGCATCCTGCTTCGCGGCAATGACTTCTGGTTTGCCGCCGAGGTCTACAGCAACCGCACCAACGTGCGCTGTGGCGCGAACTCATTAGAGCGCGTAAAAGAAATTCTCGAGCGCTTTCAGCACATCGAGCGCAAGGCGGCGCCTGAGGGCGTGGTGCGCTACGAGATGAGTGCATACGGCAACATCCTTCCGTCGCGAAAGTTTGACAATGTCTTGTGGAATTCAATTCGCACCAACTACGCCACGCCAACGAGACGAGAACTTGAGTCCCTCGTCAAGATCGAAGAGCCCGCGCTCGGAGACAACGACGGTCGAATCATTCTCTTTCACGGGCTCCCGGGCACCGGGAAGACTTGGGCGATTCGATCGCTCCTTACTCACTGGAAGGCCTGGGCTGACCCAATTTTGATCCTTGACTCTGAGCTCATCTTCTCCCGTGTGGACTACTTCATGGATGTCATCTCCAATACCGCAAAGGGCAAGACCCGCATCTTGATCATCGAAGATGCCGATGGCTTGGTGGAAAAAGACGGTGCTCGAAGCTCTGATCTTTCTCGACTCCTCAACATGGCCGATGGGCTCTTGGGAGCGAGTTACAAGGTCCTCTTCTTGTTAACAACCAATGCCAAGATTCGTGACCTCGACCAGGCGATTGTGCGTCCGGGCCGCTGTCGGGCCATCGTTGACTTCCAGGCATTCGACCGCATTGAAGCGACCACTCGCCTCGGCAAGGCTGGCACCGCCACCCGGCCGATGACATTGGCTGAGATCTATCGAGTCGAAAAGAACCCAGACGCCATCAATGACCTTGGCCCCGTTCAGTCGGTAGGCCAGTACCTCTAGACGATGCAGCCCTACACCCCGAGTGCACAAATGGCCATGCGCCGTGCCTACAGCGAGGCTGCGTGGCGAAACTTTGGTGATGTCGGCACTGAGCTCGTACTCTTCGCCCTTGCGGTAGATGGATCTAGTCGGGCCGGACAACTTCTCGCCACCTTCGGCTTCGATATCGAAGAGGCCCGGTCATATCTCGCCCGCCAAAATTCCTACCAGGACACCTTTACGCTTGCCTCTTTGATTCATTCGACGAAACTGCTTCGCTACCTGATGCGTCGAGCATCTCGTCGAGCGAGACTACGACGCGAGCATTCAATCAACACGCTTCGGGTGCTCCAGCAATTAACACGCCGTCGCCACCGCTCGGACTGGCGAATAATGCGCGATCAGGGCATCAAGCGACGCAAACTCAGTCGTGCCGTGCGAGCAGACATCAAAGTTTGGCGAGCCGCGGGTTGCCCCGCCGAGGGGATTGTCCGAGACTTTGCGGTTACTCCGAGCGCCGATCCGGGTCGACGTTACGACTTCCTCTACTTTCCCCCAATGTACTTTCGCTTCTTGCGACTGCGGGTCTTCAACCGTCGAGGCGATCGCCTTCGTGCTCATCTGAATGATGACCAGTGTTCAGGGTGCTGGCGCTGTCGCCAGGGGCGTCGCCGTCGATTGCTCACTGACCAAAATACGAATTTTTATGAATCTCCAATACAGATTCCGCCGCTTCATTGGAGAAACCGAAAATTTTCGGCATTCGAGCCAATTGAGGCTCAGCCTGCGCTGAAATCGCCAGATCCAGATTTCGCGGCACCGACTAGGGCTCCGCGCCGGACCAGGGAAAAAGCGGCCTAGTCGCCCTCTACGGGCTCGAGCAAGGCAACAATCTCAACGTGCTCGGTCATTGGGAAAAGATCAAAAACCTTCATGTCGGTGAGCTCGAGGCCACTTTCTTCAAAAGCCGCTAGGTCTCTCGCAAAAGTCGCGGCGTCGCAACTCACGTAAACGACTCGGCGTGGCTTGCGTCGGGCGAGGGCTTCGACCACACCCTTCGCCAGACCAATACGCGGTGGGTCGAGCACGACAATGTCGTTTTCCATGACTGCATCATTGATCGCACGTGCCGAAACCGACCATTCACGAATCTTGACCCATGGGAAACCCTGCGCATTTTGACGAGCGTCGCGTACTGAGAATGGCGAAGACTCAACGGCCACTACTTTGCCAGTTGGCCCAACCTCTTTCGCCATGGCGATTGAGAACAGGCCCACTCCACTGAAGAGGTCAACGCAATGGTCTCCCTTGGCTAACTGGGCGTAAGCAAGAACTTGGTTTACCAGGACTTCGGGCCCGTCACGGTGAGACTGCCAGAACGACCTAGGGCCAACGGAGTACACGAAATTGCGAACGCTTACTCGGCTTTGGGTGTCGGGGTGACGACGGGTGCCGTCGAGGCCCACAACGTCATAGGACTCCCCGCGTCGAACCACCGCAAAGGGCTCACCATCTCCAATGGCGCGAAGTTCGACCTCGTCGACCTTTCCCCAGGAATTCTCAAAGGCGGGGGCGAATGCTGTATCGGAAATGGCGCATTCACTAATGGGCACCAGCTCATGACTACGAGATGCCCGCAAAGCCAGTTGACCCGTCTCGGTAACGGCACACCGTAGACGAGTTCGTGAGTTAAGCGAGGGCTCGGGAGTTGGCTCGATCTTTAACTCGACCTCGATACCAGCGATTCGTTGGAGGTGATCTTGGACCAGGAAAGTCTTCCACTCGCGTTGAGCCGAGGCCGACGCGTGTTGCAAATCGCAACCGCCACATCCACCGGGGACCGCTACGGGGCAGACCGGGGAAACACGATCTTGGCTAGGTTCAAGGATTTCCACCGCCTGACCACGCGCAAAGTTCTTGGAAGTCTCAGTAATTTCAACTTCGACTAATTCACCAGGTAGTGAATGACGAACGAAGACCACTCGACCATCTGCGAGGTGGGCGACGCCACCACCGGTAGCGGGGCGTTCAACGCGGACGCTCTCGCGTTCTTCGGCTGTCGACACGATTAGTTCTGACGTGCGAGAAAGAGGTCAACGAGCTGCTGAGTGCGCTCGCGTGCGGCTGGCTCTTCATTACGAGTTTGTTCAATGAGGCCGTCTGGGTCAACGCCAAGGTCGCGAGTCTCCTCGCCACCAACGCCACTCATCCACTCCTTGATTTGAACCTCGTCAATTTCGGGGTGGAACTGAGTCCCAACGTTTCTACCGAGGGCAAAGATTTGCACGGCGGCATCAGTTTCGGCCCACACTTCCGCCTCTGCGGGAAGTTCGCAGCGATCGAAGTGATACTCGAACCAAGGACCATTTGAAAGCCCGATGCCAGGCTTGACGGTAATTTCGGTCCAGCCAATTTCAGAGGTTGGTGCTTTGGCAACGGTGCCGCCGAAGTACCGGCAGAGGGCCTGTCCGCCAAAGCAAATACCCAAAATAGGAATTCCCCGGCTGTTGGCTTCATCAATTACTTGCAGCTCGCGTCCGAACCAGGCTTCTTCCACAATTGGGTCGTAAACGGCGTGCTTCGAGCCAAGAATCGTTAGGACGTCGTAACCGTCGAGTGAAGGAGTTTCGTGCTCGGCGCTCATCATGACGAGATCTACGTCGTAGCCACGCTTAGCGAAGGCTTCACCCACGAGGCCGGGGGTGTCTTCAAGGTGGTGACGGATAACTAAAACGCGCGGCATGATGTTAAGCCTACCTACCCGTTGGGCAAATCCCAACCCATCGACTGAGCAATCTCCTTGCAGGTGGGGCAAAGCGGGTACTTCTTGGGGTCACGGCCGGGAACCCAGACCTTGCCGCACAACGCCTTTACCGGCGTGGAGTTGATGATCCCACCAACCACTGAGTTGTCCACCGGAACAAACTCCCCGCCCTCTGGGGTGTATCCCTCGAGAACTATGTGGGTAAAGCGCTCGTGGTTCCCGTCATCGACTTGGGGAATGGATTCAACAATTAGTTCTGTATCGAGTTGACTCATGGATGCCACGATAGCCCCCTAGGGTTGGAAGGGTGAAAAAGCGAGCTCCCCGCAAACAGAAACCTCGCCCACCTCGCTCGGGGCGCTCGAGCGGTCACGTCAATATTGACGGGAGCCCCAAGAAGGCTTACCGAAACCTCGCCGAGGCGACGAGCGCTGCCAATTTCTCCTTAATTGAGAACCGGGTTGAGCTGACCTCCTACCAGTGCGACATCTGCCACAAGTGGCATAACGGCAAGCCTTTCGGTGGCGAGCAATTTAGTTAATTAGCCTCTTTGGCTAAGGTAGTGGTGACGAAAGGTAGTCCCATGGCGGTACAGGCATACATCTTGATCCAATCAGAAATCGGTTCAGCCGAAGCAGTTGTTCACGCAACTCGTTTGGTTCCCGGCGTCCTCGAGGCGTACGAAGTCACTGGTCCCTACGACGTCATTGTGCGTTGCGAAGCCGGTTCAGTCGACGACTTGGGCAAGTTCATTGTCGGCGCAGTTCAGAAGGTGCCCGGTATCACCCGCACCCTCACCTGCCCCGTTGTCAACGTCTAAGAATTAGTCCCACCAGAGGTCGTGGCCGAGGACACCCTTGGCTATGAGACCCATCTGAATCTGACTGGTACCTTCGACAATTGGTAACTGTCGGGCGTCACGGTAGAAGAGTTCCATAGGGTGATCTTCCATGTATCCGGCCGCACCCAACATCTGCAAGGTCATGCTCGAAACACGCACCGCCATTTCAGCGGCGTAGTACTTGCACATCGACAACAGTGGCACGAACTCCTTGCCGTATTGACCGTTGTCGGCCATCACGGCAGCACGGTAAGTCAGCAGACGAGCTGCTTCAATCTCTGTCGCGCACTTAGCAATCTCCCATTGAATGCCTTGAAAGTCAGCAATGGTTTGGTTGAAGGCAGGACGATTCTTCGCGTACTCAACGGCGTACATCAACGCACCTTCGGCGAGACCAATACCGCGAGCCGCTACGACCGGACGCATAGCGTTCAGTGACTGCATGGCTAGCGAGAAACTGCCACCTATGACGTTCTCGGGACCAACCTTCACGTTGTCAAAGACAATGTCGGCGGTATCGATTCCGCGAACACCCATCTTGTGGTCCACGCGTGGTCGTGAGAGCCCAGGACTGTCACCGTCGACGATGAATCCAGTGATGTTCGAGTGCTGGCGGGAGGAGGGATCTCCAACTTTGGCGAAAACGGTGAACCAGTCCGCTTGGATGCCACCACTGATCCAGCTCTTAGTTCCATTCAAGATGTAGCCACCGGGGACGTCGGGGTCTGGCGTCGCACGAGTCTGCATACCCGCAACGTCAGATCCATTACCTGGCTCTGAGAGGCAGAAGGCCGCGCGTTGCGTACCATTCGCGATTCCGGGGAGGTACTTGCGCTTTTGCTCTTCCGTTCCCGAAATCATGATTGGTCCCGTGGGGAGCCGAGTCAGCAGCAACATGAGCCCTAGGACGTTGGAGTACTTTGTGACCTCTTCGATTGCGAGCACCAGGCCCAAAATGCCGGCTCCCGAGCCACCGTATTCCTCGGGGATGCAAAGTCCAAGTAGATCCGCCTTGCGGAACTCCTGGAAGATGTCTTCGGGGTACTCGCCCGTCTTGTCGATCTCACGTGCGCGAGGCGCAATCTTCGTCTGGGCCAGCTGGCGAACCATTTGGCGGAGACCTTCTAATTCTTCTGAAAGCTCAAAGTCCATATTTCTAAAGTAGCCCCAATTAACGTCTTCGTGGGGTCGATTGGAATTTAACGCGGCATCTAGAAAATCAGCGGACTTCTCAATCGCTCAGTAAGGTTTTACGGATGCGTACTTTGGTCATTGACGTCGGTTCAACTTCAATTCGAGTTGGGGTCGTCACCCCAGATGGATTTGTTTCTTCGGTAAAGCAAAAACCTCTCACCGTCACCTTTCCTAACTCTGGTGAAGTTGAACTTGATGCGTTAGAAATTTCAGAGCTTGCGATACAACTTTGCCTAGAGACACTTAACGAGAACGGTCCCGTCGATGGACTCGGCATCACTTGCCAGCGAGCCAGCACGGTGGTCTTTGATCAGAGCACTGGCGAGCCCGTCGGACCTGTTTTATCTTGGCAAGATTTACGGACAGTTTTTGATTGTTTGGGTCTGCAGCATCAGGGTTTGTTCTTGGCTCCAAACCAATCTGCGACCAAAGCTAAGTGGTTGGTCGCGGCAAGTGGTCGGCCCGCCTCAGATCTGGCCTTCGGAACACTCGAAACTTGGTTGACCTGGAAGTTAAGCAACGGAAATAACTTTGTTACCGACCGTTCAAATGCTTCGCTCACAGGATTAATCAACCTCGATGCCAAATCGTGGAATCTTGAAGACCTAGAGACACTCGGCCTCGCAGGTCTGCAGTTACCAGAGATAGTTCCAACGCTGGGTCAACTCGCGACTGCTCACGCTCTCCCCGGGTCACCGCCAATTACCGCACTCATTGGCGACCAGCCCGCCTCATTATTTGGTCAAGGTGGTGCGCTTACGGGCACCAAAATCACCTTCGGCACCGGTGCGATGCTCGACATGGTTGATGGCACGAATGGACCCGAACAGCTACGACGCTTTCCCTCTGGCTGCTTTCCCACAGTTCTTCGCTCCAACGGTGACGAGATCACATGGGGATTTGAAGGCGCAGTCTTGAGCGCTGGCTCGTGCGTGCAGTGGCTGGTCCAGGGCCTTGGGATCTGTCGCGACCTAGCAGAAGTCGAAGAGCTCGCGACTTCGGTGGGCAGTACTGACGGGGTCTACTTCATACCCGCCTTTAATGGACTGGGTACACCCAAATGGGACTTCGGTGCCCGAGGCGCCTTCCTCGGACTCTCCCACGGCACCACTCGCGCTCACATGGTGCGCGCCGTTCTAGAGGGTGTTGCTCACCGGGGTGCCGATCTCCTCGATGCAGCACGTGTTCAATCCGGGCAAGAGATAACCGAAATCAGAGTTGACGGCGGTATGAGCCTTAACTCCTACTTCACACAGTTCTTGGCTGACATCACAACAACCCGCGTATGTGTCTCTGACGAGCGCGAGGCAACTCTCCGCGGGGCAGGGCTGATGGCCCTAGTCGGACTCGGAGCGTTGAGTGTTGACGAAGTGGGAGCGATGCAGAATTTCTCTCGCGTCCACGAACCTCAGGTGGATAAAGACTTGGCTTCACTGGTTCGATTCGAATGGGCCACCATGGTTGCCCGGAGTGAAAAAACTATTCCAGGCCTAAGCGAGATCAGTTTCTAACTTTTCCACGGTGCCAACTCGAGCGCTTCTTCGAGTGTGGTCTCGCGTTCAAGAAGAGGTTTGGAAACCATCAATGCTCGAGGTTGGCTAAGTGTCACGACACCAGTAACGATTGAGTTACGCACATACAGCGCGAGCCACTTTCCTTCTTCGACCGAACCATGCACGAGGTGAACGTCATCACTCGGCGCCGGGTGGCCCAGCATCTGAATCTTCTTCCCGTACTGATCACTCCAAAAATAAGGGATTAGCGGCGCTCCAGTTTCCCCGGTAACCCAATATTTGGCCAGAGCGATGGCCTGTTCGGCAGCGAGCTGCCAGTGTTCGATTCTGGCCAGCTCAATCTTCCCAGCAACTTTGAGCGGGAACTTAGCCACATCCCCGATTGCTCCGATATTGGGCAGGGCTTCGAAGTTCTCGTTTACCACTACTCCACCATCAACCGGAACTTCCGATCCACTCAGCCATTCCAAATCAAGTGCGGAGCCAACGGCCCCAATCACCATGGCTGCCTTGAGCGAACCATTCTCGAACAGCACTTCGTCGCCGCTCTCTGTGACATCGACAATCTTTTGGTTAACGCGAACCTCAACTCCAAATTCTGATGGAATCTTCTCGAGCCAAGTAGCAACCGTTTCACCTAACGGACCCTGAAGTGGACGTGGAGCCGCTTCTAGGACCGTCACCTTGATTCCCTTAGTGTGCAGGGTGGTCGCAACTTCGGCCCCGATAAAGCCGGCGCCAATCACCACAACCTCGTCATCTTCGTCTAGTCGCTCGATTGCTTCAAGAATCTCTTGAGTGTCTTCTTTTGTTCGCAATACGTACATCGCCCCGTTTCCGCTGAAGGGAAGTTCGCGAGCGCCGACTCCTGTGGCGATGGCGATGTGAGTGCCTTCGAGCGTCTTGCCCGAGCGAAGCGTTACTTTCTTCTGTTCAGCGTCCAGGGCAATTGCGCGATTGCCAAAGTACGTATCGACTTTGGCTGCCGTTAACTTGTCTTGTGTAGCAAGCAGAATTTGCTCGATGGGCCACTTCCCCGCCAGAACCTGTTTAGAGAGTGGTGGTCGGTCGTAGGGGGCTGATTCTTCGGCTCCCACTAAGGAGATCTTTCCCGTAAAGCCCTCTTGACGAAGTGCCTCAACGAGTCGCCATCCCGCGAGCCCCGCACCAACAACAATGACGTGGTCGGTCTGGGTGAGCACCCTATTCCTCGTCGGTCGAGGTGGCGATTCTCTCGGTCAGCTCATCAATCTTGGCCGAGGTGGCACTCAGTCGTGACTCGAGTTCTTCAATAATTGCGGTCGCTCGCTCTAGTTTGACGAAGAGGTCATCGACTGACACTTCTCCGTCGTCAAATGAGGCGACGATCCCGTCGAGTTCCTCGGCAGCTTCATTCCATTTACCAATCTTGCTCACGATGCTCCATTCTTGTTTGTAACAGTACTTTCGATTACTCCATCGGCCACTCGGGCGCTGACAACCTCTCCAGCCTCGACCTGGCCGATCGAGTGAACAATCTCACCCTTGGCGTTGGTCAATACTGCCCAACCTTGAGCCAAGCGCCGAGCGGGGTCGTACGCACTGAGTAGTTGCCGAGTACTGGCGAGATAGGTCTTCTTGGTGGCGATCAAGTTCTTCACTTGATGAGCCAAGTGCGAACCGGTATTGGCTAAGTGACGTTGCTCGGCCCGAATGCGGTCACGTACCGCAAACACAACCGTCCGGCGCCGCTCGGCGAGGTAGTTCTGCGCATCTTCCAAGATTGCCTCGGTGCCAGCGAGAAGTTCAGCGGAAGCGCGCAACACGTGCGACTCTCGCCAGTCATTCACGATGGCCACAATCGTTTCACCCAGCTTCGTTGGAGTAATCGCGCTGGTGTGGGCCGCCAGGTCAGCAATTGACTGGTCACCGGTGTGACCGATTCCGGTAAAGACCGGCTTGGTGCATTTGGCTATTGCGCGAACGAGCGCTTCATCGTCAAAGCATGCGAGGTCGGCCTTGGAGCCACCACCACGAACGAGGCAGATAATGTCCACATCACTTTTTTCCAGCGCCGAAATGCCCTTGATGATTTGAGCCGCGGCTTGATCTCCTTGAACGAGGCTCTGCACGTGGCGAATAAAAAAAGAGCGGCCGGAGTGAAGAAGTTGGCCGGTGAAGTCACTAAAGCCTTCCGTTCCCTTACTGGCGACAAGGCCAACCGTAAGTGGGACATCGTTGAGTTGGACTTCTTTGTTCTTTTCAAAGATTCCTTCGGCCTGCAATTTCGCAAGTAGCTCCGCTCGTCGCTTGGCCGCGTCTCCGAGGATCTCGGCGACGTTGACGTCGGTAAAGGTAAAACCGAGACGGCCCTGCGGCTGATAGATATCGACGTAACCCTTTAGCGAAACAACCATTCCCGCCTTGAGCTCGATGCCATCAGCGGCCAATTTTTTCTTCAGCGGTCCCCAACCTGATAGCCAGCAGTGAACGTTGACCATGGCTGGTCGGGCGTCATCGTCATCGGGGTCGATGAGATCGACGTAAATGTGCGATTTCTCGTAGACCTTGGCGATTTCGCCCCTGATCCAGATCGGGTGGCGCCGCCCAAAGGATTCCTCGAGGTATTCGGTCAAGAGACCATAGAACTCCCGTACCGATAGGACGGGGGAATCTTCAAAATCCATCTCTTCTGCCACGTGGCGAGGTTAGCCGCCAGGGGTGAGATTTCACTTGTTATCAACGTTTTTGGCGTGGCAGAATAGAGGTGGATGGTCGAGTCGACCGGGTAGTCGCACTTCACCCGCAAGGGAGTTGTGAGGAAAGTCGGGGCTCCGCAGGGCAAGGTGCTCGCGAAACGTGAGTCACGGTGACGTGCAGGAAAGTGCCACAGAGAATAAACCGCCGATGACTGGGGAAACTCAGAACAGGTAAGGGTGAAACGGTGCGGTAAGAGCGCACCAGCACGAGGGGCGACTCTCGTGGCTTGGTAAACCCCACCCGGAGCAAGATCAAACGTGGGAGGCCCGCCCGGCCGGTCTCGGTAACGAGGCCACTCCCGAGGTAGATCGCTGAGATGGATGGCTACACAGCCCTCGTTTAGAGGGTGGACAGAACCCCGCTTACAGGTCGACTCACCATCCACTTACCAGAAATTTGAGAGACTGTCCCGTGCCCCATTTGCCCTATCGCGAATTACCTATCGCCGATTTGGGCCAACCCGAAACTGGTGGACCAGTTCGGTATCTCTGGTGGGTCGCTAAGTCTCAGAAAGCCACACTTTTCTTTAACGCCGTCTTCGGTATCACGTGGATGGTCGCTCAAGCTCTCACCTGGGCCGCGGTGGGCGCCGCCATCGACTACGGGATAAGCAAACACAACTCCCACGCACTAATCAAATGGGTAATCGTCGTCATCGCTCTGGGAATCTTCCAAGCCATCAGTGGTGCATTGCGCCACCAACTCGCCGTTACCAACTGGATGAACGCGGCGTATCGTACCGTTGAATCAATCGCTCGCCACATCGCAACTAGCGGGACAGCGGTGACGGATGTCATTCCATCTGGAGACGTTGTGAACACCGTTGGCGCTGACGCCATGAGAATTGGTGGAGCGTACGACGTATTGGCTCGCTTCGCCGGAGCAATCGTCTCCTGGATTGTCGTGTCGGTGATCTTGCTTTCTTCTTCACTCAAGCTCGGACTCATCGTGCTACTGGGCGTACCCGTTCTGGCCTCTCTCACTACCCCACTGATGCGCCCGCTACACACTTCGCAGGCTGCACAACGTGAATCGGGTGGAAAACTTGCTGCCTTGGCTGCCGACACCGTGGTTGGACTGCGCATTCTCCGAGGTGTTGGCGGAGAAGATGTTTTCTTCCAGAATTACAAGAACGAATCCACCAAGTTGCGTCGAGCCGGGGAAAAGGTTGCCACCCCTCAAGCCACCTTGGAGTCGGGACAAGTCCTCTTGCCCGCAATTTTGACCACCATAGTTACCTACATCGGTGCGATGGACGTCCTCAACGGCCAACTTCGCCCTGGGCAACTGGTCGCATTCTTCGGCTACGCCAGCTTTCTCACTACGCCTCTACGAACTGCCATTGAGTACGTCATTACCACCACGCGCGCTTACGTCGGCGCCGGAAAAGTACTTCGCATCTTGACCATCAAGCCGACCATTACGCCGCCCACGACACCCACGACGTGGCCCAGCCCACTGGCCAAGATCGTTGACGCCCAGTCGGGTCTGGAACTTTCGGCTACCGGCCTGATTGGATTGGTTACTGAAACGCCGAGCCAAGCCACCGAGTTATGTGACCGAATTGGACGCTTTGCTGCAGACTCCGCGGGCGTGACGGTTAACCAGATTCCAATCTCGGAATTCAGCCTCGACGAGACGCGCCGAAACATCGTGGTGAGTGAGATTGAACCTCGGCTCTTTGCTGGCGAGCTCCGCTACGAGCTTCTCCCCCACGGAAACATTAATGATGAACAAATTATGGACGCACTCGCCGCCACAAGTTCGATCGACATTCTCGAAGCTCTCGATAAGGGTCTCGACAGTTGGGTCGAAGAGCGAGGCCGTAGTTTTTCGGGTGGTCAGCGCCAACGCTTAACGCTCGCTCGAGCCATCTTGACGGACGCGCCGGTACTCATTCTCATTGAACCCACGTCCGCGGTTGACACCCACACCGAAGGCCGCATCGCCGCTCGACTTCGTGGCGCTCGTGAGGGACGGGCAACGCTGGTCGCCACTTCGAGCCCATTGATGCTCGAAAAGATGGACAAGGTCTACCTGGTTGTCGATGGGAAAGTCGAGGCGGTAGGAACCCACGCAGAGCTCACGCAAAACTCAGCGGCCTACCGACGCGTTGTCTTGCGAGAGGACAACTAGTGGCGATTCTTCCCGTTGCCTCCACCCCGGTTGTGCGCGCCTACGCCTGGCGTCTGGCCAAGCAGTACCGAGCCAAGACCGCCGCCATGTTGGGGCTTTACGCACTGGCTTCGGTGATGGCCCTCATTCCGGCTTGGGTTATCGGCTCAATCACTAATGCGATGAGCCAGCACCACTTAAGCGTCGGCATGATTAACAAGGACGTTATTTGGCTCATCCTCTCTTCCATTGCGTACGCCCTGTTTTCCCTTCTCGCCCGACGCCGAAGCTACATCTTGGGTGAGGAAGTCTTTGCGCAACTTCGAGAAGAGTTCCTCGAAAGTGTCCTGCAACTGCCCCTTGTTGAAGTTGAGCGCGCTGGAACTGGTGACCTCTTGTCGCGTACGTCTAATGACGTGGAATCTCTGGCCAGAACTGTTCGCTTCGCACTCCCCGAGTGGCTCGTCGCAATCATTCAGACCTTGATTACCTTGGTTGCGATGTTGCTCGTAAGCCCCATTGGTGCAGTCGCCACCTTGGTCTCAACACCCTTCCTCTTCTTCTCAACTCGCCACTATCTCCGGTACGCAACACCGGGCTATCGCCGTGAGCGCATTAGTTACGCCACCATGATGGGTACTATCGCCGAAACTGCCGAAGGTGCGCGAACGATTGACGCGCTGCGCCTCGGTGACCGCCAGGTCGAACGAGTACGAAGTGATATTCGCGAGTCGTTTTATTCAGAGATGTACACCCTGTTGATGCGCTTGGTGTGGTTTCCCATTGTCGAGTCCTCCTACGCATTAGCGACTGGTGCGACTTTGGCGTGGTGCGGTTTTCTCGCTTTCCATCACGTCATGGGACTAGGGGCCGCCACCACCATCACGTTGTACGTCGTACAGATCAATGTTCCAATTGATAGCATTATCGCCTGGCTCGATGAACTGCAGATTGGTCAAGTTTCACTCGCTCGTCTTGTAGGCGTAAGCGTGGTCAAGGACACGCGTCCAACCGAAGGAGCCGAGCCCGCCAATGAACAGATCGAACTTCGTGAAGTTCACTACGCCTATCGCAGCGGACATGACGTCTTAAAAGGCATTAATTTGACGATTCGTCCTGGCGAGCGACTGGCCATTGTCGGACCTTCCGGAGCCGGTAAATCTACGATTGGTCGTTTGATAGCTGGCATTGACGCTCCAACGAGCGGTTCGGCCACCGTAGGTGGTCAAGACTTATCTGAGTTGCCACTCACAATGCTCCGGTCTCATGTGGCCCTAGTAACCCAAGAACACCACATCTTTATTGGAACGGTAAAGGACAACTTGGCTTTGGCCAAGCCCGAAGCCAGTGAAACAGAACTACTTGCCTGTCTTGACGCAGTTGATGCGCTCGAATGGGTAAAGGCGCTTCCCGAGGGTCTCAATACCGAGCTGGGGACTACCGGTTTTCCAATTACCCCGGCCCAAGCCCAGCAACTCGCCCTCGCCCGCTTGGTTCTTGCTAATCCCCATACGTTGATTTTGGATGAAGCCACGGCGCTGCTTGACCCGCGCGCCGCGCGCCACCTGGAGCGCACAATGAGTGCAGTCCTCACCGGTCGTACCGTCATCGCTATCGCCCACCGACTTCACACCGCTCACGATGCCGACCGCGTGTGTGTTGTCGTTGATGGTCAGATTTCCGAACTGGGAACACACGACGAACTCGTCGCACTTAACGGCGAGTACGCCGCGCTCTGGGCCAGTTGGCGAAATGAGAAGGCTCCGGAAGATCGTTAGATGGTTAAGCCGCTACACACCAGTGAGATTGACGCGTGCATGCACAAGATCGAACTGAAGCGAACCGAACCCTTTTCACAATTCCGCTATACCCCCACCGACGAACAAGAGCGTCGTCGCAAGGAGGCCGAACTCCTTCGTGAACGCATTCTCACTGCCCTGGTCGAGCTCCACCCAGAAAGTCAAACAGCAACTTCCAAAGAGCACACGTTAGAACTCTTGAGCGAAGGGGTGCCCGTAGTGCTCCGAGCTCGACTCAGCACTTCAGACAATTCCCTCATTTCGACAATTCCGATTTTGGTTCGGGTGGGAAAGAGCGAAAGCGGATTTGTTTATGCCCCAATCATTATCAAGAACCACGAAATAACCGAGGCGGCCGCGACGAGAAGTCTCAAAAAGACCACGGTTGCCGACCTGCTGCCTGGTGGCACAATCGAAGTCTCGGGCACCGGACTTCGTTCTACTCCTGGGGTCAGACGAGACACGCTAGCCCTCGCCGGAATGTCACGGGTTGTTGCTGATAACGGCTTTGGCGATCCTCATTGGCGAGGCGGAGTAATTGACCGGCGCGGAGACCTGTACTGGCTCGAACTCGACAACGAGCAGTACCCCAAAGCAAATTTGAGCTACTTCAAGCAACTCCTAGAAGAGCGCCAGGCCCTACTTGAGCAAATTAGCGAGCGCTCTCCCGGCTCGATGGCGAGCGAGCCGTATTGGCACCGCGACTGCACGGAGTGCGAATTTGCGAAATATTGTCAGCCGGTTCTCGAAGAGGTCGATGACGTCTCTCTCGTTCGATTTTCAAACTTTTCCCAACAACAGCAACTTCGAGCCAACGGAGTTGCCACTCGAGCGAAACTCGCCGAGCTTGATCCACTAAAGGCTCAACGGGCCAAAGCTCATCCCACCAGCGTTGAAGGTGTGGAGGGCGCACTTTCACCAAGCTTTGACCGCCTCGACGATTTGATTTATCGCGCCCGCTCCCACGAGATGGGTACCATGCTTCGAATATTTGAGCCCGAAAATATGGGGTGCCCTACCGCCGACATCGAAGTTGATGTGGACATGGAGTCATACGGAGATGCCACATATATGTGGGGCGCTTATGTGAGCGTGAACAGTCCGGTTCTTGGAATTGATGAGGGATACCGATCCTTTTTCACCTTCGAAGAACTCACCTTCGAAAATGAGCAGCGTATATTCCAAGAATTTTGGCGTTGGTTTATGCAAATTCGTGACCTAGCTCTTAACGCAGGCAAGACCTTCGCCGGCTACTGCTTCTGGGAGCACGCAGAAAACTCCGCCATGAATCGTGCCGTCAGCCCGCCCTTGACCGATGGGCCTACTCTCATAGATCTCGACGCTTTCCGCAATAGCAGCCCAAAACAGTGGCTCGACATGCATGCGTACGCTAAGAACCAGATCCAAACGGCCGGGCAATCTGGTCTCAAACAGATGGCCGTGGCGGCGGGGTTTCACTGGCGTGATGAGTCGCCCAGTGGTGAAGCATCGATGTCGTGGTACGAGGTGGCTGTCGGCGAGGCCCCCGAAGAGGCCGAAGTATCTCGACAGCGGTTACTCCAATACAACGAAGACGATTGTCGAGCTACCAAAGCCCTGCGGGACTGGCTCAACGGTGACGCCAAACTTCTACCCCATCGGGACGATTTTCAGCCAAAAACTACTCATTAACATTGGTCTGTGAACCTCGCGCGACCCCATGCATTCCCCGGTGTGGCCGCACGAACAGCCCGCTTTTCGGGGACATGTTGTGCGCTGTTAAATGGCCTGTCAGCCCTGAGCCTGGCTGAAGCCATTAATTCCGCTACTCAGAAAAGTCCCAACTTCCTCGCCTTTGTCCTCCTAGCCTGGGCTAGTCGACACCTGAGCCACCTCCTAACGAGTCGCGTTTTAATTCGCGTTGGCAACCTCGAAAAAAACCGGGCTAGACAGAAGTTATTTACATTCTTCAGCGCCACTCAACGGCCACGAGGTCTCGTTGGTGACTTGTTGAATGACACCGATCGAATTGGGCAGGTGGCCTCAGTCCAGGCGGCATACGCCGGCCTTCGCCTTGCACCACTCTTTTTTATTGTCGTCTTCCTGTCGGGCGGCTGGTTAAGTGCCCTGATTGCCGCCACCCTCGTAGTGCTCTCGGTACCGTTTTATATAAAAGCCGGGCGACTCGCCGAGAAATACGGCGAGGAATATGAAGTCACTCTCGCAGACTTCGAGTTACGCCAACTGCAGGTGCTCCAAGCAGGGCAAGAGCTACGAGGTCTGGGCGCCGGTGCCTTCGCGGCAGATGAGATTTCGGCCCTGAGTGAACGCGAACACCTCAGCGCCCTAAAGGCAGTGGGTGCCGCCCTCCAGTCATCACTAGTGACTGAATTTCTCAGTGGCGTGGGAATTGGATTAGTGGCCATGGTTTGCGGATTCGCACTATTGGGAGCTCGCACCACCCTCTTGCGGGCACTCGTAGCAATTTTCTTCACTAATGAACTGTTTGCGTCCGTGCGACGTTTCGGCAGTGAGTTTCATCAGAGTCAAGAGGCCGAAAAAGCTATCTTGACCTTTCGAGCAGTACAGCAATCAGAGCAAGCGACCACCCCTCTCCCCACTCTCTCCAATGTCGTGGCGGTCCCAGGAAGTAGGCCCGTCACCTTGCAACTGACTCCAGGCATGCGCGTATGGATCAAGGGCCACTCCGGATCCGGGAAAACTGCTCTCCTCGAAACAATGCTGGGATTGCGTCTGCCTATCGAGGGCACTGTCTCCAAAGGTTCGGTCTCCATTGCGTATGTGAGCCCGAGCGAAACATTATTTTCGGGAACCCTGCGAGAGAACTTGGACCCAAGTGGCGTACACGGGGACCTCACACTCTATGAAGCGTTACACCGAGTGAATTTGGGCTCAGCCCGTTTTAATTCCTTAAGCGCACGACTGGGACCTAACGGAGAAGGTTTAAGTTCAGGGGAACTGGTGCGCTTCTTGGTTGCCCGAGGCATCGTGGCCCAAGCAGAGCTCTTTGTCCTCGACGACATCGCTGGGTTGCTCGACGAAGCCCATAAAAAGCCCCTTATTGCCTGTTTGAAATCGTTAACGAAGGCTTGTCTCGTGGAAGCGAGTACCACTACGCCACTCATAACTCCATCACTCACTATTGAGGTGGCGAAGTGACGTTCTCTGCCCGTCTAATGAAATGGCTCCGCTTAGGACAGCCAACATATCCAATTCTCGCCAACGCTTTGATTCGTTCATTAGTTTCGAGCGTGGCAGCCACGGGGTTGTTCATAGCTGCCGTAGCGCTCCTAATAATGTCTTCTCATCAGGTGCCGATTCGCAGTATCGCACTATTTCTCGTCATCATCGAACTCGTAGCGTTCCTACGATCACCTCTCCGATTTCTGGATCGGCTGAGCGCCCACCAGTTGGGCTTCGCCGCGGTGCAAAAGTGGCGTCGTCAAGTTTCATATTGGGTCACTGGTTGGGATTCCAACCAAGCACGTGAGCTAGGCCAAGGCGAGATCCTCGATCGTGCGCTCGTTGATACCGAAGACCTGCAGGAACTGTGGTTGCGAACACTCCTGCCAGCAGTCAATGCCCTTTTGGTGTTGACCCTGTCAGTCCTGACACTCGCACTCGTTCCCGGCGCGAAGTTGTCTGGGGTCATTCTTTATGCGCTTCTCGTTTTAGGCGGGATAGGGGTCATTGGACTCGGAACTCAACGCTTGGCGTCTACTGAGGAACTGGTTCGTGAGGCTAGGGGACGTTTTCGTTCAGTCGCCACAGAGGTAGCTCGAGTAGCGCCCTCACTGCGCCTTTTGAAATCTCGGAAGGTTCTCGAAGACCGGCTCGACCAAGCGGGGGATTGGCTCAATGTGGTTGAGCGCCGTTACGAGCAGTCGGGAAGGATTCAACAGTGGGCCTTGGCGCTCGCCAGTTTTGGCGCTCTCTTGCTCACCTCGAGTCACTTTGCCAGTGAGTCACTTTGGCAGGCGGTTGCCCTGCTGGTCGGCTTCAGCACCTTTGACTTGTTGCGGCAGCTTCAAATTTCATTCGCGAGTGCTGTTTCACTTAATGAGGCAATGACCAGGCTCGAAGAGCTCGAACCCACCTCACTTAGTGCGAGTGCACCATTCCCGTATCGTGCCGATATTCATGTGCACGACTACGTCGTTGGAAATGAAACTCACACATTCCATATTCCACTCGGTACTCGCGTTGCCGTGATTGGGCCTTCGGGCATCGGTAAATCAACTTTGCTCCAATCGATTGCCGGAATGGCCCTCCCGGTTACTGGATATGTGACTATCGGCGGCGTGCCAATCAGCGCTGTTGACTCAGATGCATTACGCGAATTCGTTACCTACGTGCCAACAGAGTCTCAATACGTCACCGGCTACCTCGGAGACCTAGTGGAGCTTGGACGCGACACGACCCGAGATTTTGAGTCCGACTTTGCATCGCTAGGACTGGACTGGAACTCACGCACTGAACTCGTTAACCCCTCGCGCGGGGAACGCTCTCGATTGGCGGTGGTCCGAGCGATAGCCACCTCCCCCGCCATCGTGGTTCTCGACGAACCAACTAGTGGGCTTGGAGACAAAGAAACCAAGCAGTTGCTCGACCTGCTCTCCACTTGCGACAGCACATTTGTCGTTGCAACTCATGATCCGCTGGTGATGGACTGGTGCCAACAAAGAATTCAGCTTTAGTGATTTTGTGAATTTGCTCACAACGGCTGAAAACTGAGAATTACAAAAGAATGGACGTTTCTTCCCTCAGATAAGTTCTACTTATTGGCTAGGGGGGCCAAACATCGTAAGCCCGCTTATCTCGCAAGAGATGAGCGGGCTTCTTTGTTATCTGACCGCCGGCGGCACCATGTTGAAGTGCATCAGTGAGGGTGTGCCGGAACGGATAGTGATCGAACTAATTGAAGCATTCGATACCCGTGTGCGCCACGCGACCGAACCAGGGACACCCAGGGCCCAAGCAACCGCTGACTTCACTGGTGACATGTGCGACACAATCACGAGATGGCGTTCTGGGTTATGCAACAAACTGTCCGAATCGGCGAAGAGTTCGTCTAGTGCAGCATGAACTCGGGCGTCAACTTCGTGAAGCGACTCTCCCCCACCGAATGCACGATCATGGTCGTGCTCGAAGGAGCGCCATTCCTCACCCGAAATGATTGACAGTGGTTGACCATCAAGTGACCCGTAGTCGACTTCAATGAACGCGTCAACGATCTTGGCTTCTAAATTCGGAATGGCGATCGATGCAGTTTCGCGTGCACGTTGCAGAGGCGAACTCCATACCTCGGCAACATTTGTAAGGTATGGACGTAAAGCAAGAGCTTGGCTACGACCCAAGTCCGAGAGTGGGGTGTCTCCGCGCCCAACGAGAATGTTTTCGGCGTTCGATGTCGACTGTCCGTGCCGGATCAGATGGATCATGGCAGCAGCAACCTTCCGCATTCGGGGCAAGGCATAAATTCTCCCGCTGGGGTTTTCTTGAAGCGGTCAATATCGAGTGGGGAAAGCGAAATGTGGCAACCTTCACACTTGTTGTGGCTGATTGCTGCGGCCCCAACCCCACCGCCCACGTGTGCTCGAGCACTCTCGTATTGACGCAGCAACCCTTGCGGGAGTGCCGAAGTAAGCGGGTGACGAGTGGAAATAAGCGCTTCGATTTCCTCGTCCAGCGTATTTGTTAGCTCAGCAATGGAAGTCCGCAGGTTCTGGCGCTGCGCAACCAACTCCTTGGCCTGCTCACTGAGTTGTTCTAGTTCGGACTCGAGGGGTTCACACTGAAGGAAGAGCCCGATCTCCGCTGCTTCGGCGTTTTCTAATTGTGCTCTTACATGCTCGGCCTCAGCTTGTAACGCCAATAACTCTTTCGGGGTTGCCGAAGGCGCACTCATGCGGTGTTCGAGGTCCAGCTGACGACCTCGCAGAGTTTCAACTTCTGCGTTCGTTTGCGACAATTCCTTCTTGAGTGGTGCGAGTTCTTGGTTCAAGGAGGTGAGAGTGGTCGCGAAATCCTTCATCAGTTTTTCTAGTGCTTCTAGTTCTTCGATTTCGGGGAGCTGACTTTTTTGTCCTCGGACTCGTTCTATCCAACGATCCGCCTCAACGAGGGCTAGCAAGGATTCGAGCGGTTCCACTTACCTAGTCTTCCAGAGTGCGACGGCTCATCTCGTTGGCCAGTTTCGTCACGGCACCACGCATAGTGGGCACACAGCGCTCCAGCGCTTCGGGAAAGTCAAACCAGTACACCTCTTGGCTCTCTTCGGGAGGAGGAGTTGGGTCGACTGGGTCACTCGAAACAATGTACCGAACGTCATAGTGAGTGTGACCACGAGGTCCCGGGTGCACATCCACGTGGAAGATTTCGATCGGTAAGGCCAGGCTGGCGGGAAGGCCAGTCTCTTCCACTGTCTCTCGCAGGGCCGCTTCGTGGGGCAGTTCGCCTGGATCAATATGCCCACCGGGCTGAACCCAGATCCCGAGTTTTCGATGCAAATGAAGAATCATGCCGCGCTGAGAAACGACAAAAGCTGACGCCGTGATGTGATGCTCGACTAAATCTTCATCGAACAGTTCTTCCGCCGTATTCAAAAATTCGAGAGTTAAGTGTTTTGATTCCAATTCGCGATCATCAATCGGTTCAATCGCTTGGACCTCTCGAATTAGTTGCTCGCGAATACTCATTGACTTTCGAGTAACCGCTGGACCGACTCGGGTACTGGTATCGAGCCACTGGCCATTGCTCCATTGGCACTGGGTACGGGCTCAGTAAATTTCAGGGCCGCTGGAACAGTACCGCTCCAAATAGGTAAATCAAGATCTTCGGGGAAATCTTCGGTGGGGCCCGCGCTTAACTTCGCCGACGCCTCGTCAATTGAAACCGCCACCACCATCGTGAGATTCACCTCTCGCTCGTTCATCGGGCGCACTTCGCTCGCGCGACCGGGGAGGATTGCGTCCACAAACATGTCCAAGACTCGACTCTTCTCGGCAAAGTCCGTGACTTCATGGGCTTCACCGAACAATGCAACGGAACGGTACGCAATTGAAGACTCGAAGGCGCTGCGCGCCAAGCGAAGACCGTCATACAGAGTGACGGTTACGAATGCTTCCCCGGCCGCCACCACCGATTTCATCACCGCATTGCTTTGCGATCCGTGAAGATACAAGGTATTACCTTCGCGAGCGTGCAACGTCGGCAGGGCCATGGCAGACTCCCCCACAACGGCCGCAACGTGACACAATCGAGCTTCGTCCAAGATGGAGTAAATCGTTTGGTCTGCGTAGTTTGCTTTGCCGGGTAGACGACGGACCTTCGTCCGCTCACCCGGCCCCAAATTGTTTTCGGTCATTGACGAAGTTCTCCTGCCATAAATGTTCTAGTTTTTCCCGCAACTTCAACGTTGCGCTCAAAGAGGCGCGCATGCATCAAGCCACCGCGCGTCGACGCTTGGCGAACTGACAATGTCGGCGAGCCCGTGATGCTCGAGAACCACGGCGCTAGAGCGCACATCGCACTACCCGTTACAGGGTCTTCGGCGAGTCCCAGGCGCGGCGCGAATACGCGAATCGCAACGTCTACATTTGGCCCCCCGACACATGCCGCAATAACAATTGAGCCGGGGACCAAGAAGAGGGCCATGGAGTCCACATTCAGCCCACAGAGAGTTTCGTAGTCCTGAACTACCGCCAAGACACTCTGGGCGCCAGCCTGGAAGACCTCTGAGACGTCACCAAGCGCCCCGTTCAACATTGAAGTATCGAGTGGCTCAATAATCGCTCGTGGTAAGTCAACGGCCAGCAAACCATTGCGAAGGCGTCGCCCAGTAAGCGTGCCAGCTCGAGTGGTGAAGACAAATTCGTCGGCGGGTACACCGAGCTCATTGATCAAGACGTGCAATGTCGCAAGAGTCGCATGGCCGCAGAGATTCACCTCAACGGTTGGGGTAAACCAGCGCAGGCTCCACGCATCGCCGACTTTGCGCACAAAAGCAGTCTCGGAGACACCCATTTCGTAGGCAATCATGGCCAATTCCGAGTCGGGCACCTCGCGCTCGAGCAACACCACTACAGCCGGGTTTCCACGCTCGTTGTCGTCTATGAAGGCGTCAACCCACCAGACCCGGTGGCCGAAGCTGACGTTGATTGACTCCACCCTTCAACTTTGCCACACCGCAAGGAGGATTCGGCGTAGGGTCAATGCGTGCGAATTGCAACCTTTAACCTGCACGCCGGTGTCGATGGGTGGGGTCGACCCACGGCCGCCCTTGAGGGTCTCATCGGACTCAAGCCCGACGTGGCCATACTTCCTGAAGTGTGGCGAGGGGACTCCGGGACGGACATGTTCGTCGAAGCCACTCGTGGGCTCCGCGCGAATGGAGAATTCGTCAAATTGGCTCAGGCCGAACGCGTACATTCGGAATTTGGCGGCCGATTCTGGCAGCCACTCTCCGCCCACTTAAGTGGCGAACACGGACTCTATTTCTCCGAGCACCGGCCACTGAAATCAGCTCAGCTAAAGAAACGTGGCTCCGGAACCACTGTAGAAACGGGCCGCTGGGGTCTTGGGCTCCTCTCCTCGTTTCCAATTAGCCGAAGTGAAGTCCACGAACTAGGCAGGCTCCCGCGCGAAAAGGTTAATCGCGCCTTAATTGTGAGTCACCTGATCGATCCCGCTTCGGGGCGAGAGTTCGTCGTCGCCGCAATCCACGGTGCTCACATCTCGCACGGCTCATATCGCCTCTATCGCAAAGTTCGCGACATTCTCGATCTCATTCCAGAGTCGATACCGGTCATTCTTGGCGGAGACTTCAACGCTTGGCGACCATGGGTGCGGGTGTTCTTTCCCAAATGGCGCCACGTCGCAAAACACCGAACCTGGCCCGCCCGATTTCCTCACTCCCAAATCGATCACCTGCTCGCTCGAGGTCCCTGGCGAATAATTGATAGCGGCTCTAAGAATTTCGGCAGTGACCACCGAGTTCTCTATTGCGACCTCGAGCTTTAGTCTCGGTGTTGCTCGCTTATTCGCGGTAGCACGAAGAGCAGGAGCAAAGTTGGCCAGAAAGTAAGTATCCCGGCCGCACGCCACGGATGTGAGTGATGCCACGCGTCAACGATGTAGCCAAATAATTCGAGCCCGAGAACTGCGCCAATCACTCCAGCCACCACCACCCAGCCCGCACAAGTTGCCCGGTGCTGACTTGGGAAAATCTGCGTGGCGAGAGTTGCGAGCACCGGTGACATCGCCCCGCTTGCTCCAATGCCCAATAAATAGCCGATTGTGAATTGCCATTTCGAGCCCCCGTACGCGAGAGTTGCCATTAGCGCAACGACGAGAAGACTGAGAACCAGCGACCTCTTAAGTCCCAGTATTTTTGAAACAGTATTCCCCACCCAAAGACCAATCAGCCCAGTAAGGGCGCAGAGCAAAATAATCACCGACATCGCCGAAGGTGAAATGTGGCAAACTCCTTCGCCGTAGACAAAGGCGAAGCCATTGGCTGGTCCACCGATAACACCAATCGCAAACGCCACCAAAGCCATCGCACCCAGTTGCCGGCGCAGTCCTTGAGGCACCGCTCCAAGACGTGACTCACTAGCGCGCGTGCTCGAAACATTCCGCAGCGGACGTAACAGGGCTGGTACTGAGAGCAGTGGCAACGCCGCCAGGGCAAAGAGCCAGCGAAAGGAATTTGGTCCGCGAATTACTCCGTGGAATATCGCCGCCAGCCCCGCTCCAATTCCCGTTCCGGCCGTTAAGAGGGCCATGGGGGCAACACGGTGCCCTCTCGAGTGCTCGATGGTCAACACCTGCGCTAAGGCGGTCGCGGCTGCGAGGAAGGGTCGCGCCAGGGCAAAAATGAGGACAAAGACCCAGTAGCTGGGGCTGGCCGATGCAAATGCCGTTAAAAGTAGCCCAACAGAAAAAACAGTTCGCAAGACTCCCGCTCGCCCCTTTTGATCACCCAGAGAGGTGAACAAGAGCGCGCCCAATGAAGCCACTCGCAAAATTGCAAGCCCAAGTGCAATCTGACTCCCGTTAAGCCCGACCAAGGTATTCACTCGGAGCACGTTGGGGTGAGAGCCAAAGTGTGTTGCGACATCATTCAGTGAAGCGACAACGCCAAACTGAGCAAAACTACCGATGAGCGCGACTCCGAAAAGTGCCCATCTGATTCTTGCGTGTGTGTCGCCTCGTTTAGGCGTCTGGCTATCGTGTATCACCACCGTCATAGGATACGACCATGAGCAAAAAGATTGATAAAGAGTCCCCCACTTGGCCATACGAGCTATTCGCCCAGACCCTTCAGGCGGGTATTGACGCCCAACAGTCGGCCTATCACGAGTTTCTAGCCGGAAGGCCCGGAATGGTTGGAGACCAGCCAGCGGACCCGGCCAGCGACCAGCGGGCGCGCATGGAAGCGTCAATGGCCAATGTGGGTCGAATCGACACCCTCTTCACGCCAACGCGAGTGACGGAGGCCTTCGGCCGCCCCGAGGTGAACGGTGAGCCCGGCGTTCCATCCAACGAAACCAACATAATTGAATTGGCATCAACCTTGGTTTCAATCTATGACGGCATTCTCGATTCGGCCCGGCAGACGTTGGCTTGTCAAGTTCCGCCACCCTTCAACGAGATCTATCCAACAATTGCAAATCTCTCTCGTGGCCCTCTTCGAGAAATTCAAGAGTTCTCGACTCTCTTTGCAACAACAACTGAGAAGATTAAGAAGGACCTTCTGGCTGGCAAAACTCCTACCACCCAACTAACGCTTTCTTTAAAGATTACGGTTGACGATGCCGATATGCAGCAATTCAATAGCACCATCGATAGACTGACGCCTAGAAAGAAGCGCGGATTCTTCCGCCGATAGGAGTAACTATGGCTCGTAGTTTTCGTTCACAGTTGTACCGCAGCGCACGCATCATGGGTGATATCGAAGCGATGTCCAAGGGTCCAGGCGCCTACGCCAAGCGCGTAGTGCGGCGCAAAGCGTATGGTCGCTCGATGGGCATGACCAACGCCCTCTTTCGTTTCCTAAAGAAGAACTAGCGCTTTCGGATTGCTCGGGTCACGCTGGCCACGAGTGAACCAATTACCAGCACCGGCAAAACATAAATCAGTGTGTGGCTCGTGTGAAAGATCGCGAGAACTCCCAGGATGACAAGAACCGCAACGAAAAGTTCCGGTGTATCGCCAACGAGAAAATTCCACCAAAAGAGCCCAAAAGCCCTTACCGCTTTCTTAGCGAAATTCACGATCTGGCCTCCACGGTGGTGCTCTTAATCAGCGCAATCAGTAGTGCGGTTGCGGCAAAGTACAAGACCGCCAGAACTGGAAGAGCTGCGTCGGCTCCAGTCCAGTGAAGACCCATCCCCTCTCCGCACCAGAAAGTCCCGTAACTCACAAGCAACACGCCCACGGTTAACTTCATCGCGTTCTCAGGGACGCTGCTGAGTTGCTTGGCGACCACCACCCCGATAACGGCAATGAATAGCGTTGTTGCAATCGCTACCCACGACGCAAGTGCAATTTTGTGAGCCGAAGCTCCGAGAGTGAGAACCGCAATGACAACTTCTAAGCCCTCTAAAAAGACGCCCTTGAAGGAGGTTACGAACGCCAAGGAATCACGTTTTGCTGAGGTCCCACCCTCCAAGGAAGCAACGGTGGCGGCAAAAATTGCGTCTTCATCGTGCTTGGCCTTGTAGCCACTCGCTCTCAGTACCGCCTTACGAAGCCATTGCAGCCCGAAGATCAGCAGAATCGATCCCACAAACACTCGTAAATCATTCAGCGGAATCCTGAGCAAAGCCGGGCCGAAGACTCCTACAAGTGCCGCAAGCGAACCTAGGGCCACGAAGACGCCTTCTAGGGCTGAGCGCCAACCACGGGTGTGACCAACGGCAACAACGATTGTTAGAGCCTCGACCATTTCGACTGCGGTCGTCAAGAATATTGCGAGTACTAGTACTGAACTCGATGTCGAAAGTGTGGCAATCATGGACAGAGCCAACTGTACCAAGCCATTTGAAGCGTTCGGGCCTTATTCAGCGGTGATTAAGAGAGCGCTGGCTTATTCATGAATTGACGCCAACGCCATAAGCGGTCATGGAAAGTGACCCCATGGTGCAGCCGTCAATGAGAACGTCCGTGCTTTTTCCACTTGCCGCGGCAATACCGGCGATGTACGCGAGAGGTAAAAAGTGGTCGGGCGTTGGCACCGCGAGTTGCCAATCGTCACTCTCGGTCAAATCACCAAGTTCAGCGGGTCGATTCTGCATCAATTCGCGTGCGTCATCATCAAATCGCTGCGCCCAATCAAACCCGCCGTCAGTGTTGCGCCAGTCAATCGCCCTGAGGTTGTGCACTACGTTTCCGCTCGCCATAATCCAAACACCATCATCCATAAGTGGGGCCAACTTCGAACCAAGATCGATGTGATATTCCAAGGGCTTCGTGGCGTCGATTGCCAACTGCACTACGGGAACATCGGCCTTTGGGAATGCGTGGGCCAGAACCGACCACGTTCCATGGTCAATTCCCCAAGAATCCTCATCCATGCCAACCCAGGTCGGTTGAACAATCTCAGCGACTTGCTTGGCTAATTCCGGCGATCCGTCAACTGGATATTCGAACTGACTTAGTTCTTGTGGAAAGCCGTAAAAGTCGTGAATGATTCGCGGGTTCGCCTGTGAAGTGACCGCCGTTGCGTTAATGAACCAGTGAGCAGAGATTGCGAGAATTGCTCGGGGACGTTCAATCTGCTGAGCGAATTCCGACCACATGGTGGTGAAACGGTTCGTCTCCAGCGTGTTCATAGGACTGCCGTGTCCGATAAAAGCTGCCGGAATAGTCATAGCTGAACCTTTCTGCTGTAAGAGTCATTATAGGTGACGTATCAACTACTTCGTACTATAAAGAAAAGCCGCCCCTCATACGAGGGGCGGCTCTGATTCTTTTACTTTGACTTGAGTTAGCTAACCAAGCGAATTACTACTTCACGGCTCGAAGGACTACTGGGTGCCGCGGAATTAACACCTGCACCATAGGCCAACACCTTGACATTCGCGTGTCCGTTAGCGGAGAGGACTTGTACCAAGTAGTTGCGCACTGCATTTGCGCGCTCATCGCTCAAGGCCACATTGTGACTTGTCGACCCAATGGAGTCGGTGTAACCCACGCAAATGTAAGTGTGAATCCGCAGAGCGACAATGGCCGTGGCCACCTTGGAAATTTGCGTTTTCAGAGCCTCACTCAAATTCGCCGAATTCAGCGGGAACTGCGAGATTGTGGACCCAGTTCCTGCTGAGAAATTCGAGGCCACGGCACTGTCAATCGACCCCGCGTTGCATCGATCGCCCGCCGGGATTTGCCCTAGCGCCTGGTCCATCGCCCCACACAATGAAACGGTGACACCGTTGTTATTGAAAGTAGCTCCTGCTGGAATGAATTGAAGCGCCGGGCTCGAAGAGGTGAGGTTGTAGCTCGATGTATTTGCAGAATTCAATGCAATTGCGTGCAAGCCAAAAGTCGAGGTGTACTTGTCGCGGACACTCGGGTTTACACATCCACTGGCGCTACTCGCCGAAATGTTGTAGCCGCCGCTTATGAATTGTGCGGATCCAGAGAAGGTTCCATCATGCACGTGGCAAGAGTCACTATTAGTCAACGGCAGGATGTCTCCGGCCAAATAGAAGGAGCCGCGCGTATAAAGAACGTTGGCTACGCCATCGATCGTGGTGACCGTCGAACGCCACATTGCTGTTGTTCCCAGCGAACCATTGAATATCGTCCCACCGAGGTCATTCGCCGAGGTGCCCGACACCTGTCCGTTGCCGGCGAATGTCGAGTACGAAATGTTCAGCACGCCATTTCCGCCGTAGGTACCGTTCGAAATCGCTCCCCCTTCGTGTCCACCACTGAGGCCGAGCCCGGTTGCGGCGTTGTTAATGAATGAGCTCCGGGAGATGTTGGCTAACGCTGAAGTAGCGAAGTCTTCGCCATTGGAAATAGCGCCACCGTAGTCTCCACCGTTGTTTCCGCTGAAGGAGGTCGCGTCAATGTTCAGGGTTGAAACGGATCCGGATCCGTCTCCGGCATCAATCGCCCCACCGACACCGCGCTGGGAAGCGTTGTTCACCATCTTTGAATTCGTCAAGGTCAAATTACCGTAGCCACCGTTGGCGGAAGAAATCGCTCCTCCACAGTCGTTAGCCGCATTACTAGTGAATACCGACGAAGTAATTGTCGCGGTCGCGGCGCCCAGTAGCGGGATGAAGTTGTCAGCACCGGTGTAGTCGTACACCTCTCCATCGGCCATGTCTATGGCGCCACCGTTTCCATTCAAAGTTGCATTTGAGCGGAAAGCTGTGCCGGAGATATCGAGATTTCCACGGCCACCGAAGTCTCCGATGTCAATCGCTCCACCATTCACCCCAGCCGTGTTATGGACAAAGCTTGAATTAACGACTTTGAGCGAGCCAGAGCCAAGATAGTCCGCAACATCGATTGCCCCACCATTACCGCTTGCCGTGTTGTTATGAAACACGGAATCAATAACAGTTAGAGACCCTCCATCTGATTCGACTCCCATGGCGATGGCGCCTCCATTTCCAGTAATGTTCGCATTCTGGAAAATCACGTGTGACACTGTGACCACATCATTATTCGAGATAGTCAATATCGGCGTAGTCATTGATCCGCCATCGAATGTCGCCGAATTCACACCAGTGGTGTCGGAGACCAGGTTCAGGTGAACCCCTGGGCTGTCCAGTTGATACCCGGATGCTGAGGCATAGTATCCACTCGTGCCAGGTTCAACTAAGTGAATAGTTACCGTGTCATAGTTCGAAATGAGTCCAAAGGCCGTATCTAACGAGCAGTGGTCCGCCGCGGTAGTGCATGTTGTGCCCCCGCCGGTCGGGTAGGCGTACAGCACTTGAATCTGACTTGCGCCAGCGAAGGGCGCCGAAACAATACCTGTTCCTGCAAATAATGCCAAGAATGTGAACAAGGAAGCGAGTCGCTTAATAGTGCCTCCTAATAAAAGCTCATCCCAAACTACTTGCTACTTCTTAATATTTCTCGTCATAACACCTATTTCGGTACCGCTGTTCAATTAGATGAAGATTCAACTAAAACTAGAATCGGAATATGGCAACTAAGTGGTTAAACAAAGATGAGTTAGCAGCCTGGAAAAGTCTTTGGCTGATGCAGTTACAGGTGGAAGCACGTCTCGCTGAAGACCTCGCCAAGCACGAGCTCTCGCTCCCCGACTACCTAGTTTTAGCGACGCTCGCTGACCAGGCAGATGGGAAAATGCGGATTGTGGAACTGGGCAACGAGCTCGGTTGGGAAAAGAGTCGTGTCTCACACCAGATCAGTCGAATGGTAGGACGTGGACTAGTCGAGAAGGAACGGTGCGAAACAGATGGTCGAGGATTCTTTGTGGTCCTGGCAGATCAAGGTCGGTTGTTCGCTCGCAAAGCTGCGCCCAATCACGTGAAGCTCGTTCGAAGACTGGTAATTGATCAACTCAGTAAAAATGAACTCAACACTGTGCGAAAGGTTTCGGAGCGCGTACTGAACACTATGCAGAAAGAGTTTGAACAGTAGTTCATCTAAGAGTTGTCACACCCCGTTAGTACTCTTAAAGTCACGGCAACAAGCTCAGACATAACTGGAGGCGAATGAATTTAAGTACAGAACAAATCAATGAATGGCACCGGGAAATTTGCGAGGTCACCCCGTGGCTCTACATCTCGGGCGACCTGCACCCCAATCGCGACCAAGCCCTCGCCCAACTTGAACTCTGGCGCTCAACCGGTATCACCGACATTATTGACGTACGCGGTGAATGGACCGATGAGCCTTTGGTCTCAGAGGCCGCACCAGAAATTAAGTATCACTATCTCGGCACTCACGACGATGGAACATCCCAAGACTCCGAGTGGTTTAAGGCTGGAATTGAAGCCATGGCCGATGCGCTCAGCCGGCCCAACGCCAAGTTGATGGTTCACTGCCACATGGGTATTAACCGTGGCCCATCTATGGCTTTCGCGATGTTGATTTCACAAGGGTGGGAGCCTATCGCGGCCCTTGGCGCGATCAGGGCGGCAAGGCCTATCGCGGGAATCATTTACGCCGACGACGCGCTGAGCGCAGTGAGGCAGCTTCAAGGTGAGAATTTGGACCGCCTCCCCTTGGACTTAGAAGAAATCCAGAATTGGTTCGATGAGAATTACATTGACATCTCGACCATTATTCGCAAGATTCGTTCCGCCGAATAACTGAATATCTAGGCGCCGAGTCTGGGGCTGGCGGTCGGTTCGCGTTAGTAGAGATCCGGCTTCTCAAATAAATAATGAGTTCGGGACCATTCTCGGTGGGCGCTGAGGGATTCGAACCCCCGACCTGCTGAGTGTAAATCAGCTGCTCTAACCAACTGAGCTAAGCGCCCGAGTTTTAAAAGTATAGGCGAAAATCCCTAGTTAATTAAAAGGGCCACTGATTCTTATAGAAGTTAACAAGTTCTGGCGTGCTCGCAACAACCGGGCGTCGCTTCACCGACTCAGGAGTTTCTAGGTCGAGTCCGTTGTATTCGCCTTCAGCCGCTCCCGCCTCTCGAGCAATCAAGAGACCGGCAAGATAGTCCCACGGATTTAGCGCGCTTTGCTCTGCGACACTGAAAACATCCAACGAACCTTCAGCCACCAAGCAAATTTCTAACGCAGCTGAACCGAGTCCTCGGTTTTGGAACCAAGTGAAACGGTGCTCAGGAAAACCTGAGAACGCCACCAGCGCTTGTGCGGGATCAATTTGTCCATTGCTCTGAATTGGTGAACCGTTTAACCGAGCCCCTTCGCCCTTTACCCCTTCGTAAAGGTCTCCCGTTGCTTGATTGCGAACGACCCCGCCAACGAGTTCATTACCCTTCATCAGGGCCAGACTGGTCGAGAAAAAGGGGACGCCTCGATCACAGTTCGTTGAACCATCAATGGGATCGACAACAACTTGATACTCCCCCGAACCCGAAACTCCTGACTCTTCGGAAATGACTTGATATCCCGCTCCGGTCAGGATTCGGATGGCGATTTCATCAGCCACCAGATCAAGGTGATATTGGGTCTCACGTTGGCCGGAATATCCCTGTCGATGGCGCCCAGTAACCGCTTGTCCAATAGATTCGGCACATTCACGAAGGGGGGCAAGGAGGTCGGTCACGTGTTCAAGGCTACCGTGCCCACCCGCTAATCTGAGTTCCAATGGCCGCTATTGATGTCGCCGGTTTTGTAGCCGACCTAAAAGACCACGCCGTAACACACGGCTTCCATGTCCACGACGAACGTCACTTTGTCGAAACCTATTCGCTTCGTCAAGCGTGGGAGGTGGATGTCCACCCCGAAGACTCTTGTGGCGGACCAATTGACCTCCACATCGAACTCGATGTGGACCCTCGTACTCTGCTGGCTTTTGAAGATGCCGTCTTGGGGCTGCCCGAAGAGGTTGACCCACCAGATGAATTCCACTTTCCTTTGCTCCTGACCTGGACATTGCCCCCAATGCCGAACGGACCCGATTTGTTGCGATTGGCTATCGATCTCGCCCCCGTAGGTGGAGTCGAAATGCCTCTAGAAATCACCGCAACGGACACCTACTCCTCACCGACGGAAAGTTCGCAGCGGCGCATCTCAATTGTGGCTCGTCACGCAATCTCCCTTTCACAGGTGGCCAAGGGCGAGGACCCACTTTGCGAAATTTTTGATCGCTCGCGCTCAGTCAGCGATTTTTTAACTGGCGCGTCTGAGTCGTGGCTCGCCTAGCCCGACGCGCAGCAATCTGTGCGGGGCTCTTAGTGAGCGCAACCATGCTCACCGGATGCGGCTTTGGCGCTGGAGTCACCGACGCCCGCCAAGCTTGTGGCTACGTAAATCACGCACTCAAACTTGAGAAACTAGCTCTCGGCGCAACGGGTGCGGCCAAAGTCAGACTCGAGAGCAATGCGATGGCAACTTTGATCCGAGCAACGCCCTTTGCGGCACGGGCTACGTCAGCCGACGGACAGTGGAATGCGTTGCAAACAACGATTGGTGAGGCTCAGCGAGTGCCCATAAGCGACTTAGCGCCTTCGCTTCGTCGAATTTGTAAAGTCGCCAATTCGGCGAGCCCTTATTTGTAGAAGCTAGTTGAAACGCTCGTGGAGCCAACTCAACGAGTTGTCTTCCACCATGGCTTGTTCCCAGCCCTTGAGTTTGTCTTCTAGGGCAGCCAACGACGGCACTATGCCAACAATTGACACCGTGAGGTCATCAACGTCACCTTCGACGATGAAATCTCCAAAAATGTCTTCAGTGATGACCGCGTCAGGCTCAACCATTAGGTAGAGCTCGCCGGTTGCTTCCACCCACGAGAGTTCATATTCATTGCCCTCGACATCGTTCCACTCGGAACCAAATTCAAATTCGGCACTTTCGCGGCGTGCTTCGTTTTGCTCGTAGAAGTCATCAATGTTCATGTTTTAAGCCTAGGTGAGCCGAGACGAAAAAGAAAGGGGTTTTCTGTGAATGACAAATGGCGTTGCCAATGGAGCGGCCCAGTGACCGGCGTGGCTAATTGTGGCGCCCATGACACATCACAACGATTATTTAGGACAACTCCGGCGAGACTGGGTGCGAACCGGACATTCACCAAGTTCACAGCGGGCTTTCGCCCGCTTTGCCTCACGATGGCCGGAACTTCCGCTGGACGGAGTGATCGATCTCGGCGACCTCGTGGAATCACTGGAGCGGCGTTCTGGATTAACGGTTATCGAAAAAGCAGAGATTCTCAAGGCCCTTTTGGTGGAGGCCCGAGAGCCCGAAATTGCTCGGGCCCTTCTCCAGACCCTTATTCCTGGCATCATCTCGACATGCCGCCAACTCAAATTTGGCGATGGGATCATTAGTGAGCCCAGTGAAATGCTGGCAGTGGCCATTGCGAGTTGCACCGAGTTAATTCACGATTGGGCCGGTCAATCTCGTCAGTACTGTGCTCCGGACTTACTCTCCGCCCTACGTGGACGACTGAGGCGTTGGATGCTCAAAGAAAAGGAAGCTGCTCGAAGTGTTCAAGAAGCGCAACATCAAGTTGAGCCAACCACTATCCCATCGCCGCTCTTAACACGGCTCGAAACGATGGCGCGTGGTCCTCATGAACGACTGGTGCGACTCACCTACCAAAGGGTCTTCGAGGGAAGAAGTCTCCGAGAACTCGCCAAAGCCGACCGGAGCGCTCCACAATCTCTGCAGTTGGAACTACAAAACTTCGCCCGTAACTACCTGCTCTAGGGACCTAAGACCCTAGGAGCTCTGGACTCGGTCTCAGGTCGTATCTGTACTTTTAAAGTTGATGGCCAAAGCCCGTAAGAACTTCAGCGCACTGGTTGTCTGGTCAATTCCCCTCCTGCTCATGCTGCTGGTCCTCTCTCTAGTCAGCAGCCCCACCAGGCACGTCGAGTCAACTGTGTCAAGGAATTGGCTACCTCCAACCACCCAACCCCAGGCTTCGATTGTTAGTCAGAGTTCGCTTGCCGGAACGCTTGATCTCACCAATCCCCAACAAATGGTTCCCGTTCCTCACCCAGGGAGGTGGTACTTAAGAACATCTAATTCGGCCTCGGCTCAGTTGGTGTGCGCGCACTTTCGATACCCCATCAGTAACGTCTTCGTCGAGGGACTTACTGCTCATTGTCAAGTGGTACTCATTGCGCTGCATTTGCCGCTTACGACCTATTGGCAACTGGACGCCGCATGAATCGAAGCGCTCACCAGGGCATCGCCCTGGCCCTCTACGGACTTGTACTCCCTCTCGTGGCGAGTTGGGAGTGGTTCAACGCATCCTCTAGTTCGTACCCACAAGTGGTTCGAATTATCGTGGGGCTGCTCGTTATTATGTGGCTCGTATTTCTCTGGCAGCTTCGTGGCGCGCTACAGGCGCTTCGAGAAGGCCTCGTAGTTCCCGGCAGTGGCTGGCAATGGCTGGCCACCGGGCTGGTCGCGGTTCTTTCCTTCTTCTCCGCCCAACACAACCGAAGTTCCCCGGCAACCAACACTGCAATTTCGGTCGATTTCCAAAAAGTACAAGGATCAGATCTGGCCGCAGGACATTGGTTGCTAGGAGCGCCACTCGCCCTCGCGGCAAAACGAGTTTCAGATCAATTGCGCGATCAGAGCTCACTCGACCCCGATCTCACCATTTCCCAACTCCAGCAGAGAGATCCGATTCTGGAGGCTCACCTCATCACTCAAATCGGTAAACGCCGTTCCGGTCATGTAGATATAACGAGTTCTCCGCCCGCCAACGTCACGGTGGCTCGAAATGTTGCGCCAGTGGCGGGATACATCTCCTCGCTCACTCCCCAAGCCCTCACTTTTTCGTTCGTTCGTAATGGTGGAGAACTAGACATTCCTTCTACCTGGAGTCTCACTGACCTTCAGCGGTCAGTTCTTGCTCTGCACGATGGCCGACTCATCATTACTTCGAGCGAGCAAGAATTGCTGCGCGCACTAGCGCTTCGGTCTGGGGCAAAGACTTTGATCCTTCATGCTTCTACTCGTAGCCAATTAGATCCAGAATTTGCTCAGCTTTGTGCAACATTGTCCAATCCACTTGTTAGTTCTGAACAACCTCCTCGACACTCACCTCGCGTGCTCATGCTCCAATCCAGCCCGGTTCTCGAGCATCTCGCCTACCCGCTCGATCAGTCCCTTCGACGAAGAATCATTGAGATGGCCTGCTATCTAGCGCTTCATTCCAAGGAGCCAATTACCGGCGACCGACTTCGAACACGCGTCTTATCTCACGCCGGTGTCGACGCATCTGCAAGGGTTTTAGCCAATGTTGCCTCAGCGCTTCGTCGCTCTCTCGGATCGGACGAGTCCGGCAACTACCTTCACGGCGTTACGTCGTCAGGGCTCTATATGACTCACGGCCTCTACAGCGACATCGAAGAATTCCACCACCTGATAACCCAGGCTCGCTCAACCCAAGGGAATCGTCAAGTTGAGTATTTGCGAAAGGCGCTCGAGCTGGTTCACGGCGAGCCCCTGGCCAGTTCCCTTCGAGGGTTTGAGTGGTTTATCGCCGAAGGCCACCAGGCTCAACTTTCTCGCGACGGTGAGTGGGCCGCCTTGGCTCTTTGCGGTTTAGCCAGTCGAAGCGGGGACGTTGAATTGGCTTTCTGGGCAATTCGCCAGGGCTTGTTGCTTGATCCCTACAGTGACGACTTAGCAGAGGCGTTGACGATGATTCCTCGCCTACGCGAGTTTGGAAGCAATCGAACCAGCACTGCGCAAAACCAACCCGTCGGCGCCAGCGGCGCTATAGAGGTGCGCTGGGCGCTCACGAGCCTCTCGCAACAGATCGGCCAGTAGTTCAGCGAACGGCACGAGGGGCTCGACAAAGAGGTGCTTCGAAAGCGAACCCGGAATTGTGTTGATCTCATTGATAAACAACTCGTGGTCATTCGCCAAGTAGTCAATACGAGCCACACCACGTACGCCGGCGATTCGCGCAACTTCGAGCGCATAGCGCCGTACAGCTTCACCTTGATTCCCTGGCAACACAGCGGGAAGTTCACGAGGAGCCGAAACCATTCCCTCTCCCCCGACGTACTTGTCTTTGTAATCAAGAATTTCGGCACGATCATTTCGTCGGATCGGCTTTTCGATGGCTGACAAACTCACCGTTGGAAACGTGCGAACGGCAATTTGGATGTCAAACAAGTCAGCTCGGTAGGGCTCGACAACACAGCCGAGCGAAAAATGCGGGTTGGCCGTCAGCCGAGCCTTGGCGGTGGCAATATCTGCCACAACGTCAATACCGATTGATGAGCCACCAAAGCGCGGTTTCAAAATGTATGGTCCCGGAAAAGGGATTTCGACGGTATCGGGTCCGAGCAGTAAACGTGGCAACGTCGGCAAACCAGCATTAGCCACCATCGAACCGAAGGCCCACTTGTCCATCCCGAGCGAAGCACCCGCCACCGTTGGGCCCGTGTACTTAATTCCCGCGAGGTCGAGTGCGGCTTGCAGCGATCCGTCTTCGCCGGGACCGCCGTGGGTTGCTAGAACTACCGCGTCAATGTCGAGCGCCTTATCTTTTCCTAGACGCGAGCCCGCCGCGTAGAAACCACCATCACGTCCAAGGCGCAGGGTTAATTCACTAGCCCCTTTTGGGAGACCCTCAATAAAGTTCTCCGGCTCAACCGATCCGGGCACCTCGTAGAAATCGCCAGTCTTAGACCAGTAGATCGCAATTGTGTCAGCTTCGCTTCGCTGCAGTTCGTGCAAAGCCAAGAGACCAGTCAGAATCGAAATGTCGTGTTCGGGCGCAGGGCCACCAAAAAGTACCGCGTTGGTCATTCATCCACCTTGAGTCCTATCAAGGGTAGTGGTCAGGAAGGTCGTTGAGGTACAACACGGCGTCATTCGCCTGAAGATTGGCCCTCACCCACTCAACGGCCTGGGGTCGAGTGTCAAAGCGCAAGGGGCGTTCTTCAAAACCCTCAATGAGGGCTCGAGCGTTGGTCCGCCCTACGACGCAGAGCTCGAATTCGAGATTTCGGCAACCTTTCGCTAAGCGCAGGTTGTAGCCCTCTTGTTCATCACCTAGTTCAATGAGCCCCGGGGTCACCACAACCTTGCGACCCGACACAGGAAGTGAATCCAAGAGCAACAACGAAGCGTCAGCACTGGCAGGATTGGCGTTAAAGGTGTCATCAATTACCACTACCCCAGAAGGGGCGGTAACCACGTTGGCCCTATTGGCAATGACCTGAAGAGTGCCAATTCTCGCCAACAGAGCTTCTGCAGTACTACCGAGTTCCAACGCTGCAGCAAAAGCGCAAGCCACATTCGTAGCCTGCAGGCTTTGCGGTGCTGGTACGGTACCGATTTCTTTTCCACCCAGTAGAAGAGTCCATTCGTTACCTGAAGCTTGAATCACTACATCTGCATCTTTTGTACCAGCGGTTACCACTTTTTTGCCAGCGTTTCGCAGTGACGGCGCCCACTGTTCAAGTCGAGGCTCGTCGATATTAAGGACTACTACTCCCGCCTTCTCAGTAATTTCGCGTTTTGCCGTGGCAATCGCGTCAATTGAACCCATGCGTTCCAAGTGCACCGGCCCAATTGCGGTCACGATTGCAATCGACGGTGGGCACCACTCGCAGAGGGATCGAATCTCACCCGGTCCGTACGTTCCCATCTCAGCGATGAACACTTGCGTTCCATCACTCAATTGCTCATTTATCGAGCGAGACAGTCCGGCGCGATTATTAAAGCTCTTTGGTGTCGCAACTACTTGCAGGTCGTTGGCCAGAAGCTCGCGGAGGTGATTCTTCGTGGAGGTCTTGCCATACGAACCCGTAATGCCAACTACTCGCGGCTGAACGCGCTCCAGACGCTGTTGAGCTTGGACGATGAAGCCCTTCGCCTCTCGCTCAGAGAACGGAGTAAGTACTCGCACGGAAAGCGCCAGTAGAAATGGGGTCGCCCAAATTGTGGCGGTCGCTAGCCAATAAGCCGGATGCACCAACAAGCCCACGAGCCCCAGCACCACTGCCTGCAGGCTGGCAACAATGACAATGACGCGAAGGCGCTTGGTCCATTGGAGCGGTGATGTTCGACCTCGAATGCTGAGGCCCTGGGGACAGAAGAAGCCGTAGAGAAGTGTTGCCGCGAGGATGAGTACCGTGAGTCGGCTAACGATTCCCAGGAGCAAAATCACCAGGGTCACGTGTGAAAGCGTTACCGGTCGATTCTTCGAGTAACGCTCCGGAGACCGAGCGCTCGAAATATTTGGCGACGTCCAGCGTTCGAGAAAACGTCGCATCGAAGCGGCCTCGTAATGTTCTCTCTGCAGTACTCGGGCCCAGCGAAGGAGTTGTGAAACAAAGGCGCCGACTAGAGCCAGAGCAATAACGAGATCGAGGCCTACTTTCATTTCACTAACAATTCTGTCTCAGCAGCTAATTCATTTGGCGCAGTGGTGGGCACGAGGTGCCCGACTTCACTGAGAACTCTCAAATGGTGCGGGCCAGGAATCAACGACAGGGACCGCTCAGCGATTTCGGTTGGAACATCTCTGTCATTGGCACCCCACAGAGCGCGGACTGGCTGTGTGATTTTCGCCAACTCGGATTCATAGGATTCATTCACGGTTGCGACAAGTACGTCTCGCATAATCCCCTGCGCTGCTCGATAGTCGAGCGATCCGTAGGTACGTCGGGCCCGCTCTAATCTGGCCTCGCTCACTAAACCAAGTGCACGTGCCTTTTTGATAGCCCGAAATTTAAACGGCGACTTGCCGCCCGACTTACGCCGTACCAAGGGGGCGCCCGTGAAGAGCACTCCGGCGACTAATTCTGGGTACTCACTGGCTATAACGCTGGCCACGCGGCCTCCAAATGAGTGACCCACCAGCACAACCGGGCCTTCGGCGATCTCTCGCAGCGCCGGCGAAATCAGTTCGGCGTACAAGCGTGCCCCACCGGCCTGACTCGGGGCGGGGGAAGAACCAAACCCGGGAAAATCTAGAGAAATTGAGGCCACACCTTTCAACGCCAGGACTGAAGCACTTTGGGCAAAATCTGAACCACTCCGGCCCCAACCATGAAGCCAGACAACTCGAACCGGCCCCTCTCCATAGGACTCTCCAAAGATTGTTCCATGGGCGTAGGCGCGTAACACGTCTCCTAGGCTACCGAGCGATTTGGCTCGTTTGGCGCCAGCGTGCATGAGGCAAATATCAACGAAATCGCCCAATTTTAGATGTGAGACCATGCCGGTAGCCTCTTATCACTATGAGTGACGAAGCCTTTTCGGACCAAATGCTGGTCGGGCTCACGCCCGAACAGCGCGAGGCCGTTACTAGTCACGCTCGCCGCTTGATGGTTCGAGCAACTGCTGGATCTGGAAAGACCCACGTTCTCACCCTGCGAATTCAACGTCGAATCCTCGAAGGCGAGCTGACGCCCGACCAGGTGTTAGCGATGACCTTCACCCGCAAGGCGGGCGATGAGTTACGCAAGAGACTCTTTAAAGCCGGCATTCGCGATGTTCGCGCCGGAACCTTTCACCGAGCGGCTCTCACGATCATTTCGCGATACCGCGAAGACCACAACCTGCGCCCCTACACTCTGGAATCGCATCGTGCTCGACTAGTGACTTCGTTAGCGACTCAGCTCAATTCTGATGGCGAAATGACAATCGCCGATTGGCAATTGCCTCGCGTAGAACAAGAGCTCGGCTGGGCCTTGTCTCAGGGCTTTAGCGGCATCGATTATTCCAAGAGTGCCAAAAAGTTAAAACGCGACACTCCCTTGCCTATTCCGGTTTTCGCAGAATTCATTGATCGATACATTGGCATGTGCCAGGCTCGCCACGTTTTGGATTTCGACTTGCTCTTGCGCGAGGCCATTCACCTTTTGCGAACTGATAAAGCGGTGCGCGATGGCTTCCGCCACACCACGCCGGCCCTCTTCGTTGACGAAACCCAGGACATGAACCCACTGCAATTTGCACTTCTCCGGGAAATGGCTGGCGATAATCCAGATTTATTTTGCGTTGGTGACCCCAACCAGTCAATCTATGGATTTAACGGGGCTAACCCGCAACTCATGACCGAAGTTCTTGAAACGTGGCCGGACACTGAAATTCTGGATCTCACTCGAAATCACCGTTCAACCGCGAGCATTATTGCCGTGGCTTCAACGCTGCTCGAAGCGGGCGCAAAAGGAATCGAGCCAGCGCGTGAAGATGGCGAGGTTCCCCTGGTGCGCGCATACAAGACCGATGTCGAGGAGTCCAACGCAGTCGTGACCTGGTTAGCCACTCACCATGGTGCCAGTAGTCCGTGGAGAAGCATGGCGGTTCTCGCGCGAACCAATCGAGAGTTAGAACGAATTGCGGCGGCGCTGGAGTTTGCCGACATCCCCTTCGAGCGCCGTGGTGCGGAACACTCGCCCGCTTCGGACTTGGTGGGTCCCCGTGAGGTCAATCGTCGGATTGTCGAGACGGAGCATCCAGACGCTGTGGCGCTCTCGACTATTCACCGGGCCAAAGGTTTAGAGTTCCAGCACGTTGCGTGCATTGGCTGGGCTGAAGGCGTACTGCCCAACTACAACGCCAAGACCGATGACGAAATCGCCGAAGAACAGCGCCTGGCGTACGTTGCCCTCTCTCGAGCCGAACAGTCACTGTTTGTGAGTTACTCAAAGGCCGCGGACGATCCTAAATTTCCGAATCGACAACCCTCTCGTTTTCTCGCACCAGTCCTAGAGAAGGTCGATCAGATTCGAAAAATTCAAGCGCCCCTCACCGGGGACGTAAGAAAATCAAAACTGGCTGACTTGCGAGCAGCACTCGAAGCGAACTCAGCCGACAGTTAAGTCAAACTCGCCAATGACTGGCGCGTGATCGCTTGGCTTTTCACCCTTACGAGCCTCGCGATCTACGTAGCTAGCCGTGACCACATTCAGTAAATGTTCGTCGACGTACAGCAGGTCAATTCGCAGTCCCCAGCCGCGGCGGAACGAACCATTGCGATAGTCCCACCAAGAGAAATTGGGCTCTTCGGGGTGCAGATATCTAGTTAAGTCTGTGAATCCGGTCTCGGATATACCATCGAGCGCCTGGCGCTCGATGGGGGTGACGTGGGTTGCACCAACAAACGCCGCGGGATCGTAAACATCAAGGTCGCTCGGAGCAATATTGAAGTCTCCCCCAACGAGTGTTGGTACGCTTCGGTCCCTCTCCTCGAGAGTCTTTCGTAAATTCTCTAACCAGCGAAGTTTGTATTCGAAGTGGGGGTTGTCCAGAGCTCGCCCATTTGGCACGTAGCAGGAGAACACACGAACTCCGCCACAGAGTGCACTGATAATTCGAGCTTCTTCCTCGCTCTCACCGAAACCTCTGGTGACGTCTTCGAGTCCCACCTTAGAAAGGATGGCAACTCCGTTCCACTGCACTTGGCCAAAGTGAGCAGACTCATAGCCCAGTTCAGCAAATCCCTCGAAGGGAAACTTCGCATCTGTTTGTTTGGTCTCTTGAATCAGAAGGACGTCAGGTTGTGCGGCTTCTAGCCATTCGCTTACTCGGGGCCAACGGGCCGTGAGTGAATTGACGTTCCAGGTGGCGATTTTCACTCTGCGGAGACAAACACGAAGAACATGTCAGCTTCGGCGGCAACCTTGCCTTCGACCGTTGCTCGACCCGTAGCTTTTCCGCCACGTGAAGTTACTTGGTTCATCGTCACCTCGAGCAACACGGTGTCACCAGGCATAACTTGTCGTCGAAACTTTGCGTTCTGAATGCCACCAAAGAGGGCCAGTCGACCCTGGTATTGCGGATCGGCCATTACCGATATGCCCGCACATTGAGCCAACGCCTCGACAAGGAGCACACCGGGCAAAGTGGGTCGACCAGGAAAGTGACCGGGGAAGAAATACTCGTCACCCTTGAGCGTCCACTTGCCGACAGCCGAAAGACCCGGGTCAATTGAAACCATCTCATCGACCAGCAAGAAGGGCGGGCGATGTGGGATGTAATCGCTGGGGACTAAGGAAAGTTCACTCATGGTAATGACAACTCCGCAATTCGACGTTCGCCGTCAACGCTAACCAATTTGAAGTTCTTAATGTCGCCACGCTTGAGCACATCTCTCGCGCGAGCGGGGGCAGGCTTTCCAAGAGAAGCGGTCGGGGCGTAACATTCCATATTTTTGGCACCCTTCAGGGATACCTTGATGACCGCACCGTGGCTGGTGAAGGCAACGACCTCCCCTTCGACTCGCTGGCCAATTCGGTAATTGGAACGGAACAGCGCGAATTCGCTTTCGGGGTTCACTGGCTGTCGACCGCGACGCATAACCACAGGGGCCTCATCGACCTTTGGGGCGACTTTCTTAACGGCCTTGACAGTTTTTTTCGCGGGCTTGGCTTCAGCTTTTTTTGCCGCCTTCTTTGCGGGCTTGGCTTCAGCTTTTTTG
>Ga0214212_1000080_pt1 | contig 34524 bp, 35 predicted proteins | sample TroBogEpilimnion_25_FD_153050 | JGI IMG/M metagenome (GOLD analysis project Ga0214212, IMG submission 153050) | Freshwater microbial communities from Trout Bog Lake, WI - 18AUG2009 epilimnion | ecosystem: Environmental > Aquatic > Freshwater > Lake > Epilimnion/Euphotic zone | place: Trout Bog...
GAACTTCATCGTTCGACTTGCATGTGTTAAGCACGCCGCCAGCGTTCGTCCTGAGCCAGGATCAAACTCTCCATAGAAAGTTGTGATCTGGCAAAAAACGAAACTAGCGTTAATAGCTATTTCGTTTTACCAATTGTTTTTGTTTTGTAATGATCTCAAAAAGAGAAAATACAAAGGAATTTGGATTTTTATAAACATGAAAACATGCCTATAAAAGCCCTATTTTTGGCATTGATTTTGCACGTTGTTGAGTTCTCAAGGTACGACCGCGCTCCGCGCACGGCAATTACTCACCGCTTGCAGGGCAGACCACCAAACCTAATGCATGCCCGACTACAGGTCAATTTGCATGAACTGAAGCAAGGGTCCAGAGGACCACGAGATTTGGAAGGAATTTCGCCGCACGGCCTTTAAGAGTCCGTTTCGCGGGCGAGAGAGAACCATAACCCAGGAGGGGGTCAGGGTCAAATTGAGATGATTTGGGGTGAAAATTCGAGAAAGGCTCTGAAACCCTTATAAACCGCACCTTTTAGGAGACTATGACAGCAGCCAAATCTCGCTTACCTTTTCGAAGGAGTAGAAAACGACCGAAAAGTAGGTCTTTTGAGGTCGGAGCGAAGTCTTCTGAGGGGACTTTGGCGTTATTGAGGTAAGCCCCGCCCTCTTTCACGATTCTGCGGGCTGCCGACTTGGAATCCACCACCCCGGTGGCGGCCAGAAGGTCCACCCACGTAGGAAAGTCTTCGCTTTTAGAGATAGTTGTCTGTGGGAGTTGAGAGAGGGCAGACTCCAGAGCCTTTTCGCCAAGTTCACTCAACTCACCTTGCCCAAATAAGGCTAACGCTGCTTTCTCTGCGCCAACGCATTCATCTTCACCATGAACAAGCGTTGTTAAATCACGAGCAAGTGCCCGATGAGCTTCACGTAGTCCAGGATTAATTTCGTGGTTTCTAATCAATTCTTCAATCTCTGTGCGAGACTTGAAAGAAAATACCTTTAAATATTTCGGTATATCAGCGTCATCGCTATTGAGCCAGAATTGGTAGAACGCATATGGTGATGTCATCTCGGGATCTAACCAAACACTTCCACCGGCAGTCTTTCCAAATTTAGTGCCATCGGATTTAGCCATAAGTGGGATTGTCAAACAATGCGCAGATCCGCCTTCAACCTTACGAATCAAATCTAAACCAGCAACAATATTCCCCCACTGATCGCTACCACCAAGTTGCAGCGTGCACTTATGACGGCGGTACAGTTCTAGATAATCAAATGCTTGTAGTACTTGGTATGAGAATTCTGTGTATGAAATTCCGCCACTTTCAAGACGCGATGCAACACTATCTTTTGCCAACATCTGATTAACACTGAAGTGTTTGCCGATATCTCTCAAAAATTCAAGTGCAGAAACAGGAGCAGTCCAGTCAAGATTATTAGCCATGATTGCGGCATTGGTTTTTGAATCAAAATCGAGGAATCTGGAGAGCTGATTTCGGATCTTTAGAACCCACTGCTCAACTGTCGAGGTGTCGTTTAATGAGCGCTCTTCGTTGCGACCACTTGGATCCCCAACAAGGCCAGTGGCACCACCAACAAGTGGAATTGGCTTGTGTCCTGCTAGTTGAAAACGTCTCATGACGAGGAGCACTACAAGATTTCCAACATGCAAACTTGGAGCAGTTGGATCAAATCCAATGTAAAAAGAGACAGGAGCCGCATCAAGATCTGCAACCAAAGCCTTCTTATCGGTGGTTTGGGCGATCAGCCCTCTCCACTCAAGATCTTCAATAAGAGCTGAGGTCATGCGCTCATCATGCCCGAAAAGCGCTTCTGCTCGCTTTGAACCCACGTAGAAAACCCACGAATTTTTTCATCCAACTGGGTGATCTGAGCAGTGACGCTTTTGAGTGATGTACCCAGAATTGAATTTCTGGAGTCAATGGCAGCATTCGCTGTTAGGCGGGCCAGTACTCCCCCGGTAAGTCTCTTATCGATTTCTAACAACTGCTCTGCGGTTAGCTGATGGACCTCAACACCAAGTTTTTCAGCAGTCGCTACAGCTGCCCCAGAAATTTCATGTGCCGTTGAAAAGGCAACACCGCTTTCGACAAGAAAATCAGCGATCTCTGTGGCAAGTGCATGGCCTGATACCACATTGGATTCAATATTTTCCCTATTGAATTTCGCTGTTGCGATCATTCCCCTGAGAGCGGGAAGAAGCACCAATAGTTGATCAACAGAATCAAAGACAGGCTCTTTGTCTTCCTGTAGATCTCGGTTGTAAGCGAAAGGTAGCCCCTTAAGAGTTGTAAGAAGAGCAGTTAAATTGCCGATGAAGCGCCCTGCTTTTCCACGTGCTAATTCTGCAATATCAGGATTTTTTTTCTGAGGCATGATCGATGAACCGGTCGAAAAAGCATCGTCCAGTGTGACCCAACCAAATTCTTGAGTATTCCAAATCGTAAATTCCTCACCGATTCGAGACAGGTGCACGCCAAGCATCGCCAATACAAATAGGGCTTCGGCAACGAAGTCTCGGTCACTCACCGCATCGATGCTGTTTCTGGTGACGCTTTGGAAGCCTAGTTCGGCAGCAGTAATTTCCGGTGAAGAAATGAGCGGTGAGCCAGCAAGAGCTCCTGATCCAAGAGGTGAAACGGAATTATGCGCTAACCAGCTCTGGATACGTTCAATGTCGCGAGCAAGGGAATGTGAGTGTTTAGCAAGCTCGTGAGAAAACAGAACAGGTTGGGCATGCTGAAGGTGTGTGAAGCCGGGTGCCACAACGCCTATCTGGGTTCTTGCAACTCCGTTGATTGTTTCCGCAAGAGCTCCTACCTCTTCACTAATGTGAAGAAGATGATCAATCAAATAGAGTTTAAAATCAGCAACAACGAGGTCATTACGTGAACGCCCGGCCCGGAAAGCGCCTCCGAGTTCTCCCAGTTTAGCGGTGAGACCTCTTTCGATCGCGCTATGGACGTCTTCGTCCAAATCGTTGTAGGTAAAAGTGCCAGCTTTGATTTCAGAGCCCAGTTCTTTGAGCGCCGAAATAATCTTCTTGGCATCTGCCTCGCTAAGAACCTTCGATCTATGAAGTGCGTTCACATGCGCAATATTGACGCGTGCGTCATACGTGGCAAGCCGCCAATCGAAATGAACGGAACGAGAGAGTTTTGCCACAGATACATCCGGTCCGCTTGCGAACCTTCCACCCCAGAGTGCCATCATTTTGCCTTCCCAAATAGTGCAGAAATTTTCTTTCCTAGCGCCGACCCACCGTTTGCAGTTGATGCGATAACAAGCACGGTGTCATCTCCTGCGATTGTTCCAATTGCACCTGACAACTGCGCCGAACTCATAGCTGAATCCAAGGAACTTGCTACAAATTGAGCAGCAGCTGGTGGTGTCTTGATTACAACCGTGTTTCCACTAGCCATAACTGAAAGTAGTAACGCTTGAGAAGCAGAAGCTGGCGAGTTCGTTGGCAAGACATAATGCGACTCACCGTTAGTGGCCTTGCCGCGCATCGCGCCCAATTCTTGTAGGTCACGGCTTGCCGTGGCCTGAGTAACTTTCAAGCCTTTTGACTTGAGTTCTTTGACAACGTCGGCTTGGGAATGAATTTTCCCAGAGTTGACCAAGGCAGCAACTATATTTTTGCGCGCCTGGGATGAGACGGGAGTCGCCTTTGAAGCTTTAGCCATTTTGAGCCTCCTTCAGTGATTTCTTAAATTGACGGACAAAGATCTGCATCTGTGGGATAGATACATTGAGTGCTGGGGCAATGCGGATAACGTTTTTGTTAGGGGAATTCACCAGAATGCCATTCTTAAGCGCCTGTGCTGCGACCTTATCTGCGATCTGATCTTCCAAAACAATTCCGAGGAGCAGTCCTCTGCCACGAACTTCTACGACACCTGGAAGTGGTGACAAATTCTTCTTCAGATACAGCTCAGCTTTCGCAACTGATGCCAACACATTTTTTGAGACCAGAAAATCAATTGCAGCATTAGCCGCAGCGCAAGCGACCGGATTAGCGCCAAAAGTTGTTCCGTGTTCACCGGGCTTGAATGCAGGGGTCTTCTTGCCCACTGTAATCATCGCGCCAAGTGGCAAACCTCCACCTAAGCCCTTAGCCAAAGTAATGATGTCGGGTTGAATGTTTTCTTGTTCATATCCAAACCACTGACCTGTACGACCCATGCCTGTCTGCACGGCATCTACAGCAAATAAAACTCCATGATCGTCGCAAAGTTCACGAATTGCAGCCAGATACCCCGGTTGAGCAGTGACAACTCCATTTTCACCCTGGATAGGCTCGACAATTACCATCGCAGTTTTGCGGTTCACGTTCTTGATCATTGCGGCAAGGTCCCCGTATGGAAGAAACTTCACATCAGATAGCAGAGGATAAAAAGGTGCCCTTTTTGCTTCTTGGCCAGTAATGGAAAGCGCCCCCATTGTTCGGCCGTGGAACGAGCCAGTCGTTGAGATAATTTTTCTACGCCCGGTCAATCGCGAAATCTTTATCGCAGCTTCATTAGCTTCCGCGCCGGAGTTGCAGAAAAACACGCGTGCAGTTGGGTCCCCAACAAGGTCTTGTAGTCTCTCGGCGAGCTCAACTCCAGGCAAGTGGGCATAGAGATTGCTTACATGCGAGAGTTCGCGGATTTGGGAAGATACCGCCTTAACAATTGCCGGGTGAGCATGTCCAAGAATGTTTGTAGCTATGCCACCAAGAAAATCTAAATACTTTTTTCCGTTTTCATCCCAGACTTCAACGCCTTTGCCTTTTACCAGCGCAATGGACGGAGTGCCGTAGTTTTGCTGGAGGGCATCTTTCCAGCGTTCTTGCGTTGTAGGAATCTGATTCAAAGCTTTTCTCATTTGCTCACAACTGTTCCACCCGTGCCCGCAATTGCGTCGAGCAAGTTCTCTGGATTTGTGCCATCAATAACCCTTGCGAGTTTTGCACCAGACTCAAGAGAGGCTATGACTGCCTTCACCTTGGGTGCCATTCCATCTTGAAAAGTGTGAGCGATACTTGAAAGTTCGCTCAAAGAAATTGAGGAGATCAAAGACGCTTGATCTGGCCAATTGCGATAAATACCAGGCACATCTGTAATGAAAATAACTTGATCCGCCTCGAGCGCCCCAGCAATTGCGCCAGCTGCAATATCGGCATTCAAGTTGAAGGGGGTTCCATCGACTCCCGTGGCAACTGAGGAAAGAATTGGAAGGTAGCCAGCATTAACAATAAGTGAGAGAAATTTTCCGTCAACAGAAGAAGGCTCACCTACAAACCCCATATCTGTCTTCACTCCCTCTATCTCAGGCAGAAACTTCTTTACCCGCATCGTGTTTCCATCGGCCGTTGATAATCCGACTGCTTGTGCGCCAGCTGCGATAAATTGATTAGCAAGATTGCGCAAAATAGAACCAGAAAGCGTTGACTGAACGACCTGCATAGCCTCTGCAGAAGTCTTTCTCCAGCCTCCAATGATCGGAGCCTCGATGGATTCCTTCTCTAGATTGCGATTAATCGCAGGACCGCCACCATGGACAACAACTAATTGCGTGCCAGCTTTATGAGCGGCGGCTATCATTGTAATTATTGGGTCATCTGTTTGTGACTCATCAAGGACGTGACCGCCGTATTTAATAACGATCATGCGCCGAGTCCAAGTGAGTCAATTCCAGTCTCTTCTGGAAGCGAGACCATCAAGTTCGCGTTCTGGATTGCCTGAGAGGCAGCGCCTTTACCAAGATTATCCAAGACACATGAAACTATGAGCCTATTTGTGTGTTGATCAACAGCAACTTGCAGCTGTGTGTAGTTGCAGCCAAGTACAGAGGAAGTAGAAGGCATTTGTCCCTCTGGCAGCACGGTGACAAACTTTTCATTTTGAAAAAACTCTCTATACAACTTATGCACGTCTGTAGTAGTTAAAGATGTATTTGTGAGGGTGGAGGTCACGGTGGTCAAAATTCCCCTAGGCATGGGAGCCAATATAGGAGTGAAAGAAATCTTCACTTCCCCCCCATTAAGCGCTGCAAGCGCTTCTTCGATCTCGGGAGTGTGCTGATGCACGCCTCCGAATTTATAAGAGGAGAGAGAATTCATCACTTCACTTGCCATGAGGCTAGATGAAAGTTTCTTGCCAGCTCCGGTTGTTCCAGAAGCCGCAACGACAACAATGTCCTGAGCGTTGATAATCTTTGCTGCAATAGCTGGCGCCGAGGCAAGTGAGATACTTGTGGCGTAACATCCAGGATTTGCTACATGCCTTGCCTTTGAAATTTTCTCCCGATTTCCTGGAAGCTCTGCTAAGCCATAAGTCCAAGTTCCTGCGTGCTTACCGCCATAATATTTCTCCCAGGAAGCGGCCGATGAAAGCCTAAAGTCCGCTCCAAGATCAACGATCTTTACTTCATTTTTAACCTCGGCTATGAGTTTTGCAGATTCCCCATGTGGCAGAGCAAAGAAAACCAAATCGCAAGCATTGATCTTTGAGACATCAGTTGCTTCAAAGTTCCTGCCGCTGTAAGACAGAAGACCTGAATGCACGCTTGTTATAGAACTACCCGCTTGGGTTCCAGCTGCAATATACGAAGCAGCGAAGATGGGGTGGTTATCAAGTAAACGAAGGAGCTCTCCCCCGGAATAACCGCTGGCCCCGACGACCCCTATTTTCATAAAAGAATGATATATCAGAATGAATAATTATGCAAGATCCTGCATAATTATGCGCGCACTTGAGCCCCACAGGACTTTGCTGCTGAGGTAACCGCTGCCTCACGGTAGGTACTTACTTCCTCAGCGGTCAGGGTCCGATCTGCAGCCCTGAATGTGAGCGTGAAGGCTAATGACACTTTGCCATCATCTGGGCTAATAAATCGATCAAAGAGAACGATGTTTTCAAGCAACTCCCCAGCGCCAGCGACCAAAGCCGCTTGCACATCAGCTGCCGCGACATCTGCCCCAACAAAGAGTGAAACATCTTGAGTGGCCGCGGGCATTGTGATTACTTGAGGCGCAGAAATATTGCCTTGAACAGGAAGTTCGGAGAGGATGACAGCAAATGCACAGGTGCGAGCAGGTAGTCCAAGTGCCTCTAGAACTCTCGGATGCAATTCACCTGCGTGAGCAACTGGTTTGCCATTCACTTGAATTTCAGCACATCGCCCAGGATGCCATGGCGCTAAATCAGATTGAAGTACCTTGCCGGCGTTACCAGTAGCTTCGATAATTTCAAGTGCTTGCGTAGTTGCATCAGACCAATCATATTTACGCCCCTTACCCCACCATCCTGGGCGATCTAGTTGTCCAGCAACTACTGCCCCAACAAAAAGTGGTTGGGCAGGAACGGATGCAAGTATGTTCTCAATTTCTGCCGCTGTAGGCTTCTTTTCGGTACCCAAATTCTTTGCAGAGGAAAGCTTCTGCACATCGCGAAACACAGAACCAATTTCAAAAATTGCAACGTCTTTGGCCCCACGTGCAAGATTTCGTTTTGCGGCTTCTAATAATCCTGGCAATAAGTGTGTTCGTAGGAGCGGCGCCTGATCAGACATCGGATTAGCTAATCTGAAGGACGCGGCTCTTGGCCCAGCAAAGCCTAGAAGATCAACCATCTCTTGATTCACAAAGGGATAGTTATAAACCTCTGAATAACCCTTGTCGGCAAGCAGAAGCGCAATAGAACGACGCCGAGCTTGAATGGCGTTGAGTGTGGCTCCAGATTTACCTGTTGGAAGTGTGGATGGGATCTGGTCATACCCAACTAAGCGAGCCACTTCTTCGGTTAAATCTGCGGGTGTGAGCAGGTCCGCCCTCCATGATGGAGGGGTTACTAACCAGTTATCAGTTGCCTTCTTTTGTATCGCGCAGCCGACAATCTCAAGCTTCTCTGCAACAACATCGTGTGAAATTTTCACCCCGAGTAATTGGGAGACAAAGTCTGGATTGAGAGCTATTGATGCAAATTTAGGTAAAGAACCATCCTTAGCGCTTCCAATGTGTTGAGCGCCTCCAAGTTCAATCAGAAACTGCGCTGCTCTAGCTGATGCAATCTCTGCCAACGCAGGATCCACAGCCCTTTCTAATCGGCGGGATGCTTCAGTTGAAAGCTTGTGGCGTCGTGAATTTTTAGCCACAGCAATGGGCTCAAACCTTGCTGCTTCAATCGCAAGTCCTGTGGTCTGATCGGTTACTTCTGAATCCAGGCCTCCCATTGTCCCCGCGAGTGCAAGGGCCTTTTTGTTGTCTGCAACTACAAGGTCTTCATCAGAAACGTTTCGAACAACGTTATCAAGAGTCGTAAATGTCTTTTCCTTGTTGGCTCTGCGTATATGCAGTGAACCCTCTATTTTCGCTGAATCAAATGCATGCAGCGGCTGACCGAGCTCAAGCATCACATAATTGGTGATATCAACAGCAAGAGAGATTGAGCGCATGCCACATTTTTCTATTCTTCGGCGCATCCACAGTGGCGATTTTGCTGAAGAATCAAATCCCCCAAGCGTTCGGATAAAAATCACATCCGCAGCTTTTGGATCGTCAATGGATACTTGAACTCCTTCTTTGTTGATAGAAAACTTTTTCACATCCACAGACTCTGCGGGATCTTTGAAATCAACACCCAAAGAGGATGCAATCTCACGAGCGAGACCTCGAATAGAAAGTGCGTAGCCACGATCGGGATTGATGGCGATATCAAAGATCGTATCTCTGACCTCTAAAAGAGTGAGTGCATCTTCCCCCGGCTTGCCTTCTGGAAGGACAATAATCCCTGCGTGATCTTCGCTGACGCCAAGTTCCTTGGCGCTGCAGATCATTCCATTACTTGTGTGACCATAAGTCTGTCTTGCAGCAATTGCAAAATCTCCCGGCAAAAGAGCACCAGGTAGGGCAACGACAACTAGATCTCCTTCTGCGAAATTTGTGGCACCACAGATAACAAATCGAGTCTCTTTTTCTCCGCAATCAAGGCCAACATATCTAATCGGTTTCTTCTGACCCTCGACAGCTTGAATACTAAGAACTTTTCCTACAACTAGTGGGCCTTTGATGTTTGCGCCCTGCTCGTCAACGCTCTCGACTTCAAATCCCACGCTAACAAATGCATCTTCAATCTCAGTTACCTTAGTTGTCTTTTTGATCGAGGCGTATTCACTCAACCAAGAAAGTGGGACCTTCATTTAACACCTGTTCCGAAAGCTTGAGTGAAGCGGATATCGCCTTCGACAATGTCATGCATATCGGTAATTCCATGTCTGACCATCAAAGTTCTCTCAAGTCCCATTCCAAATGCGAAACCGCTGTACTCCTCAGGATCTATTCCGCACGCAACCAGAACTTTTGGATTGACCATTCCGCAGCCGCCCCATTCAATCCAGCGACCATTGAAATAGAAATCAACTTCAGCACTTGGCTCTGTAAATGGGAAGAATGAAGGACGTAGGCGAGTTTTCACATCTGGTCCAAATACGGCTCTTGCAAAATAGTCGAGTGTTCCTTTTAGATCTGCCATTGTGATTCCCTTATCAATGACTAGACCTTCTACCTGAGAAAAGACTGGGGTGTGAGTTGCATCGAGCTCATCCGCTCGATAAGTCCTTCCCGGACAGATGACATAGATCGGCGGCTTCTCACTCAACATTGTTCGAGCTTGCACCGGTGAGGTGTGAGTGCGCAGAACAAGATGTGATTCCAGCGGCTCAATAAAAAATGTGTCTTGCATTGTTCGTGCTGGATGATCTGCTGGAATGTTTAGAACATCAAAGTTGAGCCATTCAGCTTCAAGCTCCGGTCCTTCAGCCACGCGGTATCCAAGGCCAAGAAATAGATCGCAGATTTCATTGGTGAGAACCGTTAATGGATGTAAGCCGCCTTTTGGCGTGCGCCTTGCTGCTATAGAAACATCCACACGTTCTTCAACAAGAACCTTCGCATCACGTTCCTTTTCAAGTACACGCTGTCGTTCCTCGAAAGCCTCGGCAACAATTGTTTTAGCTTGACCGATTACTTTGCCGAATTCTGCCCGCTCAGAGGGTTCCATCTTGCCGAGTGCTTGATTTGCTTTTGCTAACTCAGACCTGTCGCCTATATGTTGAATCTTTACATCTTTTAAGCCATCCAGGGATGATGCTTTACCAATCGCATCAAGGGCCGCTGTTTTGGCCCGCGCAATGTGGTCAGCTGAAAGTGAATCCCCAGTAGAGGTCATAATGGCTAAGACTACTAAGAAAGAGCCCCGGTCGAGATGGAATACATGGCAATGGCGGCGGCACTTGCGACATTAAAGCTCTCGGCATGACCCTTCATAGGGATTTTCACAGTCGTAAAAGTTGTTGGCAATTCTGGCAACCCCCTCGCCTCATTTCCAAAGACCAGAGCGGCGGGCGCAGTGAGATCGATATTTTCTAGGCTCTTTTCCCCTGAACCATCTAGGGCATAAATTTGAATCTGATCAATTTTTGCAAACTCATTAAAGTCATCAAGTGTGATGTCAGTGGCAATTGGAATATGCCACATAGAGCCAGCAGTTGAGCGAATTACCTTGGGGCTATAGACATCAACGCAGTTTGGGCTAAAAAGCACTAGATCAAAGCCGCATGCGTCTGCTGTACGAATTGCAGTTCCGGCATTGCCAGGGTCTTGGATTTCCCAGAAGTATGCAACTCTCTTGACTCCCAATCCTTTGAACTTCGATAAGTCGCTAGGAAGGTACTTGCAGAGGGCGAGGATGCCCTGAGGAGACTCGGTCTCTGCCATCGCATTCATTACTTGATCGCTCACCATGATTACTTCGAATTGATCAATCACCTCTTGAGCAAACTCTGTACGTAGCTTTGAGTGCCCGGCTTCGGTGAGGTACAACTTTTCAACAATAGGAGCTGAGGCAATTTTAGGTATCAGCGCGCTGCGAAGACTTTGGAGTCCGTCGGCTACAAATACATGCTCTATGTTGCGCAGCTTTTTTCCACGAGAACCCAAAAGAGCCTTCACCCGCTCCACATGGGGCGAATGAAGGCTCGTAATAATTGCGGTGGGTTCCACGAGTTTGCTAATTAAGCATTAACAACGTGCTGGCGAGCAACTTCAACCAATGCTGCAAAAGCAGCAGGGTCATTTGTTGCAAGCTCAGATAGAACGCGGCGATCTACTTCGATACCCGCGCTCTTTAAACCTTGGATAAAACGATTATAGGTAAGACCGTGCGCACGTGAACCAGCATTAATTCTCTGAATCCATAGCTGACGGAAGTCACCCTTCTTGTCCTTACGGTGATCAAAGGCATATACAAGTGAGTGAGTTACTTGTTCTTTTGCCTTGGAGAAAAGTCGGGAACGCTGTCCGCGGTAACCTGCGGCACGCTCGAGTGTTGTACGACGCTTCTTTGCAGCGTGGACGCCGCGTTTAACTCTTGCCATTTTCCTTTACCCCCTACTTCAAACCGAGCATGCGCTTAGCCGTGACCGATACGGTCTTCTTAGCTGTTGCATCATTGCTCAAACGACGTGTGACGCGAGATGACTTATGTTCCAGAAGGTGGCGCTTTCCTGCACGTTCGTGCATGACTTTTCCGGTGCCAGTAAGACGGAACGTCTTCTTAGCCCCACTGTGGGTTTTCATCTTTGGCATTGCATCCTCCTGGTTACTCGGGTTGAAACTAGTTCTGAACTTCCTCTACTAAATCTTCTTGTGGTGCGGCTTTCTCAGCGGGCTTCTTGCTACCTTGGCTCTTCTTGAGAACCGGTCCAAGTACCATCGTCATGCTCTTGCCTTCCTTCTTAGGAGCGAACTCAACAAAACCAAATTCAGTGATTTCCTCCGCCAACTTCATCAGTAAGCGATATCCCATCTCAGGTCTTGTCTGCTCTCTTCCCTTAAATTGAACAGTTACCTTTACCTTGTCCCCACCTTTGAGAAAGCGCTCAATGTGAGCTTTCTTTGTCTCATAATCATGAGGTTCAATCTTCAATCCGAAACGAATTTCTTTGACCACGATATGGGTCTGGTTCTGTCTGGCTTCCCGTGCCTTCTGTGCAATTTCGTACTTATATTTTCCGAAATCCATGATCTTGCAAACAGGTGGTTTTGCATCTGGAGAAATTTCGACGAGATCAAGTCCAATTTCTTCTGCCATTTGAAGGGCAGCCTCTGTTTGAACTATGCCAATTTGTTCTCCGGAAAAACCAATCAGACGAACTTCCGAAACTCGGATGCGATCGTTGACTCTTTGCTCGGCGCTGATAAATGTTCCTCTCTGCATTTGCAAGAAGAATTGGTCGCACAAAAAGCAACCCAATTTTGGGCTATTTCTTGACCAACCAGCCGAAGCCAGTGAGGTGGGAGCGACTAACTCCACTTGATGGATCAGATACTACAGGCTTACTTTCAAGAGGTGAAATCGAGGGTAAATCAGGCTTACTAGCCGCCTATCGCGTGAACTCCGCCATCAACGTGGATGATCTCCCCCGTGGTTTTAGGAAACCAATCAGAGAGCAGTGCAACCGCACCTCGCGCTGCTGGCTCAGGATCTGAAATATCCCAATGAAGCGGTGATCGGGTATTCCAGACGCTTTCAAATTCTTGGAATCCTGGAATTGATTTCGCTGCCATAGTTCCAATAGGACCAGCGGCAATTAAATTCACTCTCACATTATCTTTACCTAGATCGCGAGCCAAATATCGAGAGGCCGATTCGAGGCCAGCTTTGGCAACGCCCATCCAGTCATATTTTGGCCAAGCGACCGTGGCATCAAATGTTAAACCGACGATACTGGCTCCGGTTGCTGGAAAGAGCTCGCGGGTAGCCATCGCCAAAGATTTAAATGAAAAGGTCGATGTGTGGACTGCAACCGCGACATCCTCCCACTGCGTATTGAGAAAGTTGCCGCCAAGAGCGGCTTGAGGGGCAAATCCAATCGAGTGAACGACACCATCTAGATGCGGAACATGCTTCTTAATCTCAGAAGCAAGATTGGCTAGATGCTCAGTATTTGTTACATCAAGTTCTATCACGGGGGCTTGTTTTGGCAATCTTCCCGAGATGCGGGTTGTGAGGCTTAATCCTTTTCCGAATCCCGTAAGAACAACATTTGCTCCTTGTTCCTGAGCAAGCTTTGCAATATGAAAAGCTATTGAAGAATCAGTTAGGACTCCAGTAACCAAAATATTCTTACCCTTTAGTAATGACATTAATGCCCCATTCCCAATCCACCATCAACTGGGATTACGGCTCCAGTTATATAGCCGGCTTCTGGTGAAGCAATAAAATGAACAGCTGATGCCACTTCTTCGGGGGAACAGAATCTACCTAGAGGAATTTGACCGACATATTTTTCGCGGATCGATTCGCTTAAGCTAGAAGTCATATCTGTCTCAACAAAACCCGGAGCAATCACATTAAAAGTTAAGCCACGTGAACCGTATTCCCGGGCTAATGAACGAGCCATACCGACCAAGCCGCTTTTCGTTGCTGCGTAATTTGCCTGGCCTGCAGAACCGAGAAGTGCAACAACAGAACCGATAAAGATCACCCGTCCAGAACGCTTCTTCATCATGGCAGTCGACGCCTTCTGAGCTGTTCTAAATGCACCAGTGAGGTTTGTGTTTACGACCTCTTGGAAATCCGATTCTGACATACGCATGGTCAAACCATCTTTAGTAATGCCAGCATTGGCAACCAAAACATCAACGCTTCCATACTTTGACTCAATCTCGGCAAATGCTGCGTCCACACTCTCTTGGCTTGTGACATCCATCGTCACTCCATGCAGACCCTCGGGGGCGACACCAGAACGATACGAAATGACGACGGTATCCCCAGTTGCCGCAAAAGAGCGGGCGATTGCTAATCCGATTCCGCGATTTCCTCCGGTGACAAATACAACACGAGGGGAAGCGGGCGAAGTCTGTGTCATAGAGTCAGATTATCTGTTACTCACCCGTACCCAAAAGAGGCGCGATATGCCCGCTGGACATAGGCTTACTTCATGGCCAGTAAACCAAATAAACAGGTGCATGCCATCACTAGCGCCCAAGAAGGTCTCACGATTGACCAGAGATCTCGTCAGCGCAAATACTTCACCTCAATGATGATTCGAACTGCATGCTTCGTGGCGGCGGTTTTTCTACCTAATCCTTTCAGATGGATAGCTATGGCAGGTGCAGTCGCGCTTCCATACATCGCGGTAGTTGTTGCGAATGCAGGGCGAGAGACCATCCTTGGAAAAAATGCAATCATGAGAGAGTCCCGCAAAGGTATTTCAGGGGAAAAGAAAGACTAAAGGGTTCCAGTACTTAAGACTTGGCGCTGATAAAGATCAAAATACAAACCGCCCTGAGTGATCAGTACATCGTGCTTGCCTGATTCCACGAGGTAACCATTCTCCAAGACAAGAATTTGATCCGCTTTTTGAACCGTTGAAAGTCTATGTGCAATCACAATACTAGTGCGCCCAACAAGTGCATGTTCAAGGGCCGCCTGCACAAGAGCTTCATTCTCAGAATCTAAATGCGCAGTTGCCTCATCCAAAATTACGATGCTCGGCGCCTTGAGCAATAGTCTTGCAATAGCTAAACGCTGCTTCTCTCCCCCAGAGAGTCTGTGACCTCTTTCGCCAACAATTGTTTCTAATCCGTTTGGTAGCGCCGAAATAAACTCCCACATCTGTGCTGCCTCACATGCAGATTGGATTTGGGCCAAGGTCGCATCAGGTCTTGCGTAACGAAGGTTTGCCTCGATGGTGTCATGGAACATGTGAGAATCTTGCGTCACTACTCCAATTTCATTACGCAGAGAGTCGACAGTTATGTCTTTAACGTTGATTCCATCAATTGAAATACTGCCTTTGGTTACATCATAAAGGCGAGGTATCAATCCAGAGATAGTGCTTTTGCCCGCGCCAGATGGGCCAACAATGGCGGTAAGAGTTCCCGGAGCACAGGTGAAACTTAAGTCTTTAAGAACTATTCCAGAATCTACGATCTCTTTCTTGGCAACCATTTCAAGTGAAGCAAGGGAAATCTCATCTGCTGTTGGATATCTGAACTCAACATGATCAAAAACTACAGTCGGCTTAGATGCTTTGAGTTCTTTTGCTCCAGGGTTATCTCTCACCATTGGCTCAAGGTCTAGCACTTCAAAAACTCTTTCGAATGAAACAAGGGCAGTCATAACATCAACTCGAACATTCGTTAAGGATGTAATTGGTCCATAGAGGCGAGCCAGGAGCGTTGTAATAGCGAGTAATGAACCCACAGTGATCGCACCAGAAATAGCTAGATGCCCTCCGACTCCGTAGGCAATTGCCGTAGCAATCGATGCCACTGAAAGAATCGAGACAAAGAAGATTCGATTCAGTAAAGCAATTTCGATACCGATATCTGCCACACGGCGAGCCTTTGTATTAAAGCCAAGACTTTCCGCTCCCCGTTTTCCGTAAAGAAGAACTAGAAGGGCTCCTGAGACGTTGAAACGCTCTGTCATCATCGAAGACATCTCTGCATTTGTGTTGAACGACTCTCGGGTCAAATTTTGGATCTTGCGCCCAACCCACTTGGTTGGATAAATAAATGCAGGTAGAAGCAATAATGAGAGGACAGTAATCTGCCAAGAAAGCGTAAACATTGCCCCCGCAACAAGACACAATGTAAGAACATTGCTCACAACGCCGGAGAGCGTGTCAGTAAAGGCGTTTTGAGCACCTATGACATCTGAATTAATGCGAGATATGAGTGCACCTGTTTGGGTGCGCGTAAAGAATGCGATCGATTGGGTTTGGATATGGCTAAAAACCTTGGTGCGCATTTCATAGATAAGACCTTCACCTATGCGAGCTGAAAACCAACGTCCCACAAGATTTGTAACGCTATCTGTAACTGCTAACACACCCACCAAGATCGAGAGGACTGTGACTACATGATATTTCTTCGGGATTACGCCCTGATCAATAAGATTTCGAAGAATTAAAGGAGTGGAAACAGTTAGTAGTGCATCTAAAACAATCGTGATGAGAAAGCAGAGAAGGTAGAACTTAAATGGTCGAGCGAACTCCCAAATGCGGGGAAGGGTCCCCTTTTTAAGCTTTGAGTCTTTGACAGATGAATCACGCGTCAAAGAACGCATTGCCATATGCGCGTTCATGCCTGCGCCACGCATCGACATCTAAATTGCTCCTCTAAAAATCAAAATAGTTAAACGGTGAAGCCAATCGCACGAAGCTGCTCTCGGCCTTCATCTGTAATCTTGTTTGGTCCCCAAGGTGGCATCCATACCCAGTTGATTTTCACATCAGAGGTTAGATCCGCTAGAACTTGACGAGCTTGATCTTCGATAACATCTTGTAAAGGACATGCAGCTGAGGTCAGAGTCATATCTAGTACAGCAATATTGCCTTCATCGACCTTCATCTCATAGACCAAGCCAAGATCGACAACGTTGATCCCAAGCTCTGGGTCAATTACATCCTTCATTGCTTCAGTAATTTCATCAAGTGTTGCTACTTTTTCAGACATTTGCTCCCCCTGCTTGTATAGCTGCATCCTTGAAAGCCATCCAACCTAACAGTGCACACTTTACCCGTGCTGGGAACTTTGAAACTCCAGCAAATGCAATTGCGTCTTCGAGGACTTCTTCATCCCCAGAGAGTGATCCCTTGCTTTGCATGAGCGTTGTGAAGTGCTCCATCACGGCAAAAGCTTCCTCTGTACTCTTTCCAATAACGAGATCGCTCATAATTGATGAGCTTGCTTGTGAAATGGAACATCCAACGCCGTCCCAGACCAGATCTGTCACTTTCCCACCATCAACAGTGAGCGAAAGAGTGATTTCATCACCACAGCTAGGATTCACGTGATGGACTGAGATGGAAGAGTCTGGCAAGCCTTTGTGATGAGGGCTTTTGTAATGATCCAAGATCACCTGTTGATAGAGGGAGTCAAGTTCCATTAGCGCTTCCTAAAGTAATCGCGGGCCGCTTCAACTGACTCGAGAAGAACATCGACGTCGTCCATATCGTTATAAAGGTAGAAAGAAGCACGTGTGGTTCCCTGCAATCCAAGTTTGCGAATGAGAGGCCATGCACAATGGTGGCCAGTTCTCACAGCAACTCCATATTGATCGAGAACCTGTCCCACATCATGAGGATGAATCTCATCGACTGTAAATGAAATCACTCCCCCACGGTTTTCAATACCTTGTGGACCAATAACTTTAACGCCTTCGATGCTCGTTAATCCCTTGAGTGCTTGTTTGGTGAGTTCCAATTCCCAAGCATGAATTTTGTCTAACCCAATATTTTGCAAATAATTCAAACCTTCAGCCATACCAACTGCTTGCGCCATATTTGGCACACCTGCTTCAAATTTCTTCGGAGCATCTGCCCATGTTGAATCCGTCATTGTGACAGTTTCAATCATTGATCCACCAAATAACGCTGGCTCCATTTGGGCGAGTAAATCCGATTTGCCCCACAACACTCCGATACCTGTGGGACCGAGTGACTTGTGACCAGAGAAGACTAGGAAATCAACACCCAACTTTTTTGGATGAACAACTTGGTGAGGAACAGATTGGCAAGCATCTAAAACAAAGACTGCTGAGACTGCATGTGCTGCAGCGATTATAGGCGCAAGATCAGGCGTGGTACCTAAAACATTAGACTGATGGGTCAGAGCAACAACTTTAGTTCGTTTTGTGATCACCTCATCGATTTTAGAAAGATCAAGTGAGCCATCGGAATTCATTTCAAACCACTTAAGTGTGGCTCCTGTTCGTTTTGCCAGTTGCTGCCAAGGAATCAAATTCGCATGATGCTCGAGCTCTGAAACAACGATTTCATCACCCTTTTTGATTTGAAGATTCCCGCTACTTGCACCAAACGAATAGGCAAGGACGTTAAGTCCCTCTGTTGCACTCTTAGTGAAGATCACTTCATCTGAGGAAACCTTAAGGAATGCTGCAACAGTTGCCCTTGCACCCTCGTACGCTTCACTCGCCTTCTCGGCTAGTAGATAGCTCCCCCGGTGAACGGCAGCATTGCTTGTGAAGTAAAAATTTTGCTCGGCTTCAATCACTGACCGTGGCTTCTGACTTGTAGCACCTGAATCCAGAAAAACTAAACGCTTTCCGTTGCGCATCTTCTCCGAAAAGATCGGAAAGTCTGCCTTGATGGCCGCAACATCTAGAGTCATATTTTTCAGTGCTTACGCAGGTAAATATTCTGCGTAGCCACTCTCCTCGAGTTTGGCAGCAAGTTCAGGTCCGCCTTCTTCAACAATTTTTCCGCCAGCAAATACGTGTACGAAGTCTGGCTTGATGTATCGCAAAATACGGGTGTAGTGAGTGATGAGCATGATCCCGAGATCCTGATTTTCTTTTACTCTGTTCACGCCTTCTGAAACTGTACGAAGAGCATCGACGTCTAACCCAGAATCTGTCTCATCTAGGATCGCAATCTTTGGCTTGAGAAGTTCCATCTGCAAGATTTCATGACGCTTCTTTTCTCCTCCAGAGAAGCCTTCATTAACGCTGCGCTCTGAAAATTCGGGATCCATGTGTAACTCAGTCATTGCCGTCTTAACTTCTCCTACCCATGTGCGAATCTTTGGGGCCTCTCCTCGTATCGCAGTAACTGCAGTTCTCAGGAAATTAGATACTGAAACTCCAGGAACTTCGACTGGGTATTGCATCGCAAGAAATAGGCCAGCCTTAGCTCGCTCATCAACTGTCATATCCAAAACATTCTGGCCATCAAGAGTAACTGAACCAGATGTGATTGTGTATTTAGGATGACCAGCAATGGAGTAAGCAAGTGTTGATTTTCCAGAACCGTTAGGACCCATGATGGCATGCGTCTCACCGCTATTGATAGTTAAATCAACTCCGCGAAGGATCTCTTTCATGCCTTCATCTGTCGAAACACTTACATGTAGGTCTTTGATGACGAGTGTGCTCATTTTTTATCACTTTCTTGGTTGGCGGCTGAAATGCTTACGACATTTGCTTCTCGTGAAACTTTATAGGTCTTAACTGGGGCTACAGCAGGCAGAGTGATTGCTTCGCCCGTTCTTAAATCGAACTCGGCTCCATGGAGCCAACATTCGATGACATAACCTTTGTATTCACCCTCCGAAAGATTTGCATCAGCGTGCGAGCAGACATCTCCTATAGCAAAGACTTCTTCTCCCACACGAGCAACGCACACTTTCGTTCCATCAACATCGACTTGAACAGGTTTACCTTCAACGAGGGAATCAAAATTTAGAGTTGGCATTATTTTGCCTCCTCTAACTCGGTATCAATGCGGTTCATAATTCGCTCTTCAATGCTTTCGATTTTCAGCTTTGCAACAATTTCTGCAAAGAATCCTCTAATGACAAGGCGACGCGCCTCTTCGGCTGGTATTCCGCGAGATTGGAGATAGAAGAGTTGTTCGTCATCGAAACGGCCAGTTGTGCTTGCATGCCCGGCGCCCACAATCTCACCGGTTTCGATTTCAAGATTTGGGACCGAATCCGCGCGCGCACCATCTGAAAGAAGGAGGTTGCGGTTGAGTTCATACGTGTCAGTACCTTCAGCTGTCGCTTTAATAAAGACATCTCCGATCCAAACCGTTCTTGCTGATTCTCCAGAGAGAGCGCCTTTGTAGTTCACGCGTGATTTTGCGTTAGGGATCTTGTGCTCAACATGAATGCGATGTTCAAGATGCTGATTATCCGTTGCAAAATAAAGTCCATATAGATCAGCACTTGATCCAGGACCTGAATATTCAACCGTAGGCAGCAGGCGAACAACCGATCCGCCAACTGTTATTACGTATGAAGTAAATGATGCATCTTTGCCAATAATCGCATGGTGTCTGCCGATATGGACAGCGGTGTTCTCCCACTCTTGAAGAGTAATGAAACGAATATTCGCGCCAGACTCAAGAACAATTTCAATCTCTTCAGCCAATACTGCTTGGCCAACATTTTGGACAACGATCGTCGCTTGAGAATGTGAACCGGCTTGAATCTGTATCCGAGATGCTTCCGCTCCTTGGCCTTCACTCTTACGATGAAGAAAAATAGGTTCAGCAATCTCAGAATTCTTATCAATGGTGAGTACCAAAACTTGCTGTGCTACCTCACGGACTCTGTCAATAACAAGATCATCGGTTGTTGAAACTGGTGGAACTTCGCTGCTTGATTTGATTTCAATACGTGCCCCAGTTGGCAAATCGCGGGCAGAAAGAGAGATTCGATCAGATAACTCAACGCCTGCATCATGAAGACCCGACAAGCGACCGAGTGGCGTAAAACGCCAGGCCTCTTCACGTCCTGTCGGTGTTAGGTAGTTTGTTGTTGCTAATGCCATTACCCAACAGCACCTTCCATTTGGAGTTCGATCAAACGGTTGAGTTCAAGTGCATATTCCATTGGAAGTTCACGGGCGATTGGCTCAATGAACCCACGGACAATCATCGCCATAGCTTCATCTTCGCTGAGGCCTCGTGACATGAGATAAAAGAGTTGATCATCACTAATCTTTGAAACTGTCGCCTCATGGCCCATAGAGACATCATCTTCACGAATATCAACATATGGGTAAGTGTCGGAGCGTGAAATCGTGTCAACTAAAAGTGCATCGCACTTCACTGTTGATTTTGAATGATGAGCTCCTGGCTGAACTTGTACAAGACCGCGATAAGAGGTTCTGCCTCCTCCGCGTGCAACTGACTTAGAAATGATTGTTGATGATGTGTAAGGGGCCGCGTGCACCATCTTTGCACCGGCATCTTGGTGTTGGCCTTCTCCAGCAAATGCAATGGACAATGTCTCACCCTTTGCGTGCTCCCCCATAAGGAAGACAGCTGGGTACTTCATGGTCACCTTTGAACCGATATTTCCATCAATCCATTCCATTGTGGCACCTTCAGCACATGTTGCGCGCTTTGTTACCAAGTTATAAACGTTGTTAGACCAATTTTGAATAGTTGTGTAGCGAACCCGAGCATTCTTCTTCACAATGATTTCAACGACCGCTGAGTGCAGTGAATCAGAGGAATAGATAGGTGCTGTGCAGCCTTCGACGTAGTGAATATATGAACCTTCATCAGCGATGATGAGAGTGCGCTCGAACTGGCCCATATTCTCAGTGTTAATACGGAAATAGGCTTGTAGAGGGATATCGACGTGAACACCCTTCGGCACATAAATGAAAGAGCCACCAGACCAGACTGAAGTGTTGAGCGCGGCAAACTTATTGTCGCCAACTGGAATCACGGTTCCGAAATACTCTTTGAAAAGCTCCTCGTGCTCCTTGAGCGCTGTATCTGTATCAACAAAGATCACGCCTAGCTTCTCTAAATCCTCACGGATAGAGTGATAAACGACTTCAGATTCGTATTGAGCTGCAACGCCTGAAACTAGGCGGTTCTTCTCTGCTTCAGGGATTCCAAGGCGGTCATATGTATTGCGAATATCTTCTGGAAGCTCTTCCCATGATGTTGCTTGCTTCTCAGTAGATCGAACGAAATACTTAATTGTGTCAAAGAAGATACCTGATAAATCTGATCCCCAACTTGGCATGGGCTTCTTTTCAAAGAGTGCTAAGCCCTTAAGGCGCAGGTCAAGCATCCACTGTGGCTCGCTCTTCTTTGAAGAAATATCCCGAACTACATCTTCGTCTAATCCGCGCTTAACATTGCTGCCAGCATCGACTTTATCCGACCAGCCATATTCATAATTACCAATACCATCTAGTTCAGGGTGTAGGGATGTCTGGCTCATGCGTCGACTCTCTTTCTTGGAGGTATTGATCCTGTTGGGATAAATGTGGTGCAAACACCATCGCCGTGGGCGATCGTGGCAAGTCTTTGTACATGTGTTCCTAAAAGTTCAGAAAACGCTTTGGTTTCAGCTTCGCAAAGTTCTGGAAATTGAGCTGCAACATGAGCGATTGGGCAGTGATGTTGACACAACTCAACTCCAGCTGAATTCTGCTTTTGAGTGGCTGCATATCCTTCATCAGAGAGGAAGGAAACCAATTCATCAATCTTCTTCTCGCGGCTTTTGAGTGTTGCAAATTTCTTTGAAACGCGCTTCTTAATATCTTCACTTCGTGAGAGCGCGAATTCCTTTACAAGATTTGGACCCACTACAGATGCCATGAACCGAAGCGCTGAGGCGGCAAGGTCGTCATATGTATTTTCAAATTTTTGGCGAGCCAAATCAGTTACAGCAAAAACTTTAGATGGGCGCCCACGTCCACGAGTTGAATCAAATGTTCGGTATGCCTCTTTGGAAGAGAGCAGGCTCTCATCTACAAGTGCATCTAAGTGGCGTCTGATTCCAGCCGGAGTTAATCCCAGCTTCTGTGCTAAATCTGCGGCAGTTAGAGGTCCATTTTCAAGGATGGTGCGAGCCACTAAATCCCTGGTCTTGTCCTCGGTCTTTTTCACAACAGAAGTGTTGCGTAATTCGGCATTTTTCGCCACTCCTAGACCCTAGGCTAAGGCTGTGAGCCTCATCCTGACCCTCTTGGTAGCGCTTCAATCAATTATCGTCGTTACCGGTGGAGCCGTTCGACTTACAGGTTCGGGTTTGGGATGCCCCACCTGGCCAGATTGTGTCTCCGGCTCTATCGCTCCAGTTCCTCACCAAGCGCAGGGAACGCTCCATTCCTGGATTGAATTTGGGAACCGCCTACTGACCGTGGCGCTTTTCATCGCGATTATTGCAAGTCTGATCGTTGCTTTTAGAAAAGGCCGCGCACGCTCAGACTGGCCCCAAATTCGCCCGCTAGCACTATTGCAACTTGCAGGCATTGTTGCTCAGATAATCCTCGGCGGAATAACTGTTCTTACCAAGTTGAATCCTTTCGCAGTTTCCGCTCATTTCTTACTCTCGATTGTTGTGATCGCCGGTGCCCTATCTCTGCGTCAGAGGATGCTCGCGGTAAAGCGCGTCCAAGTTCTCTCTACAACTCGCAACATGATTCGGGGGCTTCTGCTTTTGGCAGCATTTGTAATTACCTTGGGAACGGTTGTGACAGGTAGTGGACCTCATGCTGGAGATATCCAAGCAAAGCGTTATCACATCAGTCCGCGTGAGATCTCTTGGCTACATGCTGACTCCGTAATCGCACTTATCGCTCTTACCTTTGGCCTGTATCTCATCATTCGCACAGCAGAGTCAGCAGATAACCGCAGCTATGTCGGTCGTAAGGTTTTGGTCTTCATCTTTATATGCTTAGGGCAAGGGGCAATTGGATATATTCAATATTTCACCAAATTGCCTGAAGCTCTAGTAGCCGCCCACCTTCTCGGTTCGACTTTGGTCTGGCTTGGAATCTGGAACGTTGGTTTTTCGGCTGATGTTTTGACCGCTTCATCGAAGAAACGTATAACTAAATAATCGTGCATGTAGGAAGACAACGAACAGAAAGATGGATATGAATCGCACACAGTGGAACGCCCAAGATGATCAAGCAGTTGTTATCAGCCGCGCGCTGGCAATGGACGCAGTACAAAAAGCGGGCCATGGCCACCCAGGAACAGCAATGTCACTTGCGCCTGTCGCCTATACGCTCTTTCAACGTTTCTTACGTCATGATCCATCTGACCCTCAATGGCTAGGACGCGATCGTTTCGTACTTTCATGCGGCCACTCCTCATTAACGCTTTATATTCAACTTTTCTTATCCGGCTATGGACTCTCACTTGATGACCTCAAAGCATTCCGAACACATAACTCTTTGACTCCAGGCCACCCAGAATTTGGCCACACCGTTGGCGTTGAAACAACTACTGGTCCACTAGGCGCTGGCGTATCGATCGCGGTAGGTATGGCGATGGCACAGCGATTTGAAAAGGGTCTCTTAGATCCAGAGTCAAAAACAACACTTTTTGATCATAATGTTTGGGTTATTTGTTCAGACGGTGATCTCCAAGAGGGCGTAAGCGGTGAAGCTTCCTCACTTGCTGGCACACAATCACTGGGTAATCTAAAAATGATTTACGACGATAACCGAATTTCTATCGAGGGTGACACCCATGTCGCATTCACTGAAGATGTCTCAGCTAGATACCGCGCATACGGTTGGAAGGTTATTGAAGTCGCCGCGCTTGCGGATGGAAATGTCGATCGCGAAAAGCTAGAAGCGGCCATGATCACAGCGGAGCAAACAAATGATGCTCCTACTCTCATTCGTATGCACAGCACCATTGCGTGGCCAGCCCCGCACGCAAAAGGAACGGCAGAAGCCCACGGATCAGCCCTTGGCGCTGAGGAAATTGCGGCAACCAAGACTCTTCTTGGACTTGACCCAAATGAAAGCTTCATAGTCCCTGATCAAATACTCGCGCACGCACGCGAAGTTGTTGCTCGTGGAAAAGTGGCGCATTCCGAGTGGGATGCAAGCTTTAAGCAATGGCAGACAGATAATCCGGAGGGAGCTGCGCTTCTCAAGCGCCTGCGCTCACATGAACTTCCAACAGGATGGGAGAAGGCTCTTCCAGAGTTTGCATCTGGTAAAGATGTTGCTACTCGAGCAGCATCAGGAAAAGTGATTAATGCAATTGCAACAGTACTTCCTGAATTTTGGGGTGGATCTGCCGACCTTGCTGGCAGTAACAATACGACCATTGAAGGAACAAAATCATTTTTGCCAGCCGATAGCAATATGAAAAATGTTGATCCATACGGGCGCCTTATTCACTTCGGAATTCGCGAGCATGCGATGGGCGGAATACTCAATGGAATTGCCCTCCACGGACTGACGAAGCCTTTTGGTGGAACATTCTTGGTCTTTAGTGACTATATGCGCGGGGCCGTGCGGCTTGCAGCACTCATGAATATTCCGGCGACCTTTGTTTGGACACATGACTCGATCGGTTTGGGTGAAGATGGCCCAACCCATCAGCCAGTTGAGCACGTTGCATCACTACGTTTGATTCCAAACTTTTCAATGATCAGACCTGCAGATGCGAATGAAACTGTGATTGCCTGGCGAGAGATCATCAAGCGCGCCAAGCCTGCAGGGTTTGCGCTTTCAAGACAAAACATTCCAGTCTTTGATAGGAGCGTTTTTGCAAGCGCCGAGGGCGTTTCTCAAGGTGCTTATGTGCTCTCCGACTGCGAAGGAACCCCTGATGTACTTTTAATTGCAACTGGTTCAGAAGTTCAACTAGCCGTTGGCGCTCAAGAGATATTGAAATCAGAAGGCATTAAGGCGCGAGTCATAAGTGCTCCTTGCCTAGAATGGTTTGCCGAGACGGAAAACTCTTACAAAGAATCTGTTTTACCTTCATCTGTAAAAGCCCGAGTCAGCGTTGAAGCAGGCGTTGGCCAGGGATGGCGCGATTTTGTTGGCGATGCTGGTGAAATTATCAGCCTCCAACACTTCGGCGCATCAGCAAGTGCTGGCACGCTATTTAAGGAATACGGCTTCACCAAAGAAGCAGTCGTTGAAGCGGCAAAGAAATCAATAAAGAAAGCTGGGAAGTAATGCCAGACAATCTCAAGGATCTTTCCCAAGCAGGAGTCTCTATCTGGCTTGATGATCTCTCACGTGATCGTCTGCAAAGTGGATCGCTCGCAAAACTTATCGAAGGATCAAATGTTGTTGGGGTCACGACCAATCCAAGTATTTTTTCTGCTGCAATCAAGGGATCGGCTCTTTATAGAGAGGACATTTTGACTCTTAAAGGAGAAGGCAAAAGCACCTCGGAAGTGGTCACTGAATTAACCACAAAAGATGTGAAAGATGCATGTGATCTCTTTCTTCCAGTTTTTAAGCGAACCTCGGGAATTGATGGTCGGGTGAGTATCGAAGTTGATCCATTCTTTGCTCATGAAACCCAAAAGACAATTGACCATGGAAAAGAATTGTGGAACATAGTTAATCGTCCAAATCTGTTGATAAAGGTGCCAGCCACATTGGAGGGCTTACCTGCTATAGAGGAGCTCACTGCAAGTGGAATTAGCGTAAATGTCACACTTATTTTCTCAGTGGAACGCTATGAGAAAGTTATGGACGCCTATCTACGAGGACTTGAGCGCCGAGTTTCTTCCGGACAAGCAGTAAGTGAGATTCATTCCGTTGCTTCGCTTTTTGTCAGTCGTATCGATGGTGAGATTGATAAGCGCCTGGATGCCAAGGGGTCTACCTCCCCTCTCCGAGGCAAGATAGCTGTCGCAAATGCACATCTGACTTATGAAGCATTCTTAAAGATGATTAGGTCTGATCGTTGGAAGAAACTAGCTTCGGCTGGAGCAAATTTGCAGCGCCCACTGTGGGCGTCTACCGGTGTGAAAGATAAGGCATATGAAAGTACCCGTTACGTCATAGAACTAGTCGCAAAAGATTGTGTAAATACCATGCCAGAAGGAACACTCAATGAAGTTCGAGAGCATGGCCTAGTTCGTGGTGACACAATTTCATCGAACTTTAAAAGCGCCTCTGATTTATTCGCCTCCTTGCCTACTGCGGGCGTAGATTTCGAAGATGTCGTGGCTTTCCTTGAAAAGGATGGTGTTAAGAAGTTTGCCGATGCATGGCAGGAATTACTTGATAACGTAAGTGCGGTCGCCTAAACCGTGATTGAGATTTCATTTAAGAGCCCCATAGCTCAAGAGAAAACACTCGCATCACTCAACGCAATAACTAAAAGGCTGGCCGAAAAGGACTCCTCTCTGTGGGGGCAAGATGCCCAAGCCGAAGCAAGCGTTCGTCTTAATTGGATTGACTTGCCGCAGTCATCGCGTGAACTGCTCCCCCAACTAGATGCTCTTACTGCGTGGTCAAGGCAGGCAGGCCACAAGATGGTCATTTTGGCTGGAATGGGTGGGTCTTCTTTAGCGCCAGAAGTGATTGCAAAAACTTATAAGAAGTCACTTACCGTTCTAGACACCACCGACCCTGACCAGATCAAAGCAGCGATTCCCTCTGATTTGTCGCAATCTGTAATTGTTATTGGTTCAAAATCTGGTTCAACAGTGGAAACTGCATCTCACAAAGCGCTCTTTACTCAACTCATCGTGAACGCAGGTCTGGATCCGGTTAACCATTTAGTTATCGTTACTGACCCTGGGTCACCTCTCGATAAATCCTCCAGAGCCGAAAATCTTAAAGTTGTTAATGCTGATCCAAATGTGGGCGGTCGCTACAGCGCATTGAGCGCATTCGGATTAGTTCCTGCTTCACTTATTGGCGTCGATGCTTCTGTGCTTATTGATGATGCTTACGCTGTGAGTCAAATTTTTGTGGAAGACAACTCAGTAGCTGTCCAAATTGCCGCAGCAATATTTGACGCAGGTGAGCAAAATATTGCCTTCTTTGATTCCGGATCTCGTGTCCCAGGACTTTCAGATTGGATCGAACAGCTCATCGCTGAGTCAACAGGCAAGAATCAAACGGGTCGACTGCCCATCGTTATCGAATCTGCAGATGCAAAGATTGGTGGACCAGGGCTTAAAGTTGGGTTTGCTCACTCAGATGCGGCTGACATTGTTGTTAGCGCAACTTTGGGAGAACAGTTCATACTCTGGGAATGGGTCACCGCGCTGCTTTCCTATGCACTCAAAGTAGATCCATTTAATCAACCAAATGTTACGGAAGCTAAAGAGCGAACCGGGGCGCTCCTTGCCGAGTGGGCCGCTGGGAAAGTCCCCTCTTTGAAGGCAAACTTTGAAGATGACGTATTAGCTATTTATGGAACTTCTCAAGGATCATCCGCAGAAGAGATCATTAAAGGCTTTATATCTACGAAGTCGCATTATCTGGCGATTATGGCTTACCTTGCCCGTGGAATAGATGATGATGTTACAAAACTTCGGCCGCTCCTTGCAGAGAAAATGAACCGCGGAGTTACATTCGGTTGGGGTCCAAGATTTCTCCACTCCACAGGTCAATTCCACAAAGGTGGTCAACACAACGGAGCTTTCTTGCAGATCACCGGAGAAAATCTAAATGACATTCAGATACCGGGACAGAAATTCTCTTTTCACACACTTCTTATGGCTCAAGCTCTTGGAGATGGGCAAGCACTAGGAAGCAGAGATTTTCCTGTGTTACGCGTTCATTTGAAAAACCGAGAAAAAGGTATTGCTCAACTGATAGAGATAATCAGTAAGGCTTAGTCGTCACCGCGTAGCTTTGACAAAGCATCCGCAAGAATCTTTGAAGCTTCTGCTTCACTGCGGCGCTCTTTGACATAGGCAAGGTGAGTCTTATACGGCTCATTTTTCAAAGGTAGAGGTGGCTTGTCTTTATCTAAGCCAGCTGGATAACCACAACGTGGGCAATCCCATTCATTAGGAATTGCAACTGTGCCATCTTCGGCAAATGAAGGACGAGTTTCGTGTCCATTCGCACACCAGTAGCTCACACGGAAACGAGCAATAGCCTCCCCGCGCTCTGCTTCGCCCATTGGTCCCGCACCGACGCGACTTCCACGGATTGCACTACCGGCCATAATTACTCCTATGTTCGTTGCTACTTATGGTCAAAACAACTAATCTCTTACTTTAGATATAAACCAAGTGCTACTACGCCAGCAAACCAGAGACCACCAACAACAATTGTGATCCGATCGAGGTTCTTCTCGACGACAGAGGAGCCGCCATAGTTGGAAGAAATTCCGCCGCCGAATAGGTCAGATAGACCGCTTCCTTTGCCCTTGTGAAGCAAAACCAACAAGATCATCAAGATACTTGTTATAACCAAGAGGATGGAAAGTGCTAAAGCCACGGTGAAACTCCTTCATGAAATCTAGACGCTAAGGATAGCGGGTCAAATGGGGTTAAGAAGCCTTCGCTACGCGGTGGAACTTGGCGATTCGGGCGAACTCTTCAGGGTCCAAGCTGGCTCCTCCTACGAGGGCGCCATCAATATCTGTTTCATTCATGATCTCTAGAATATTGGCAGATTTCACTGAGCCTCCATAGAGAACACGTGCTTCTTGTGCAATTTCATTTCCTGCGATCGTTGCAAGAGCAGAGCGAATTGCAGAACATACTTCCTGGGCATCCGCTGGGGTCGCAGTCTTGCCCGTTCCAATGGCCCACACAGGTTCATAAGCAAAGACAATTTTCTTGAGATCTGGCTTATGAAAACCAGACAGAGCAGCTTGTACTTGCGCGACAACATGGGCAACGTGAGTTCCTGCCTCACGAATTGAAAGATCTTCACCAATACAAAGAATAGGAGTCAACTCGTTTGCTAGCGCAGCCTTTATTTTGGTTGCAACTAGGGAGTCGCCTTCATTATGAATAGTTCTACGCTCTGAATGGCCAATGAGTACATACGTGCATCCAAGTTTGTTGAGCATTGAACCAGAGATGTCGCCTGTAAATGCTCCTGATGCTTCTGGAGATAGATCTTGAGCGCCATATTGGAGCTTGAGGCGATCACCGTCGATCAAAGTTTGAACTGAACGGATATCGGTGAATGGCGGGAAAATGACAACTTCAACCGCTTCATAGTCGCGCTCCTCAAGAGAGTACGAGAGCTTCTGGGTAACGGCTATTGCTTCAAGATGATTTAAGTTCATCTTCCAGTTGCCAGCGATTATTGGTTTACGCATTTTCCAGGACCTCAATTCCAGGTAGGGATTTTCCTTCTAGATATTCAAGTGACGCTCCGCCACCTGTAGAGATATAACCGAACTGCTCATCTTTAAAACCAAGTTTTCTCACCGCAGCGGCAGAATCTCCCCCGCCAACTACTGATATGCCAGACACCTTTGTCAGTGCTTCGGCAACTACTTGTGTTCCATGTGCAAAGTTTGGAAATTCAAAAACTCCCATAGGTCCATTCCAAAATACTGTCTTGCATTGAACAAGCGCTGCGGCAAATGCAGCGGCGGTCTCAGGACCAATATCCAGCCCCATTTGATCAGCAGGGATGGCATCAGCTTTAACAAGGGTTGGCGTAGCATCTATAGCAAAAGTTGGTGCCACAACAATGTCAGTCGGTAGCAAGATTTGAACACCGAGTTTCTTGGCTTCCTCTAACAACTTTTTCACATCATCTAGAAGGTCCGTCTCCACAAGTGACTTGCCGATCTCATGGCCTTGGGCAGCAAGGAAGGTAAAGAGCATTCCCCCACCAATTGCAAGCACGTTGACCTTACCAAGCAGATTCTTAATAACCCCAATCTTGTCTGAGACCTTTGATCCGCCAAGTGCCACACCATATGGGCGCTCTGGGTTAACAGTCAGTTTACGCAGTACATCAATCTCTGCGGCAACTAAAAAACCGGCAGCATGAGGCAAAAGATTTGCGACTTCGAATACAGATGCATGCTTACGGTGAACTGCTCCAAAACCATCACTAACGAAATAGTCCATAGTCGCAGTTAGTTTTTCAGCCAATACCTTACGTTCATCGCCATCTTTGCTTGTCTCAGAAGCTTCAAAACGAACGTTCTCCAGAAGAAGTACTTCGCCAGGTTTAAGGGCGGCCTTCTTCGAGTCAGTTTCACTGCCAACAACTTGGGACGAGAACGTGACTGGTGAACCTAGGAGATCGCCAAGACGATGAGCAACAGGTGCGAGTGAAAACTCCGGAGCTGGGCCATTCTTTGGCCGACCAAGATGAGCCATGATGACAACTGCTGCGCCGTTATCAATCAGGTATTTAATGGTTGGAAGTGAAGCTTTAATGCGTCCGTCATCACCAATTACGCCATCTTTGATTGGCACATTTAGATCACAGCGCAGCAATACCCGCTTACCTGAAACATTTAGATCGGTAAGTGCAGTAAAACTCATTAGAGAGATTTACCAACAAATCCAACGAGGTCAACTAAACGATTTGAGTAACCCCATTCATTGTCATACCAACCAAGGACCTTAACTGTTGATCCCATCGCTTTTGTTAAGCCTGCATCGAAGATACATGAACTTGGATCTGTGACGATATCCGCTGAGACAATTGGATCTTCGGTGTATGTGAGATAACCCTTCAGAGGACCATTAGCAGCCTTCTTCATTGCTGCATTAATTTCTTCAGCAGTTACTTCGCGGGCTAACTCAACTGAAAGATCAGTTGCTGAGCCAGTTGGGACTGGAACGCGAAGAGCGTAGCCATCGAGTTTGCCTTTAAGATTTGGAAGAACGAGGCTAATCGCCTTTGCGGCTCCTGTTGATGTAGGAATAATTGAGATCGCAGCTGCGCGAGCACGACGTAGATCCTTATGTGGTTGATCCTGAAGTGCTTGATCATTTGTGTAAGCGTGCACTGTTGTCATAAGGCCACGAAGAATTCCAAATTCCTCGTCAAGGACCTTCGCCATTGGAGCAAGGCAATTGGTTGTGCAAGAGGCATTCGAAATTACATGATGCTTACTAGCTTCATATTTATCGTGATTGACACCCATAACAATGGTGATGTCTTCATCGGTCGCCGGCGCAGAGATAATTACCTTCTTTGCCCCTGCTGTGATGTGCTTCTTGGCATCAGCTGCCTTAGTGAAGAAACCTGTTGATTCGATAACAATGTCAGCCTTGAGATCACCCCATGGCAGGTTAGCCGGATCGCGCTCTTCGAATACTTTGATGGTCTTTCCACCAACTGTGATCGAATCAGAGGTGTATGTAACTGGAAGATCTAGTCGGCCGAGGATTGAGTCATACTTCAAAAGGTGGGCCAAGGTTGCGTTGTCTGTTAGATCGTTGATTCCTACTATTTCAAAATCTGCGCCAGAGGCTAAAGAAGCTCTGAAGAAGTTACGTCCAATACGACCAAAACCATTAATTCCAACACGGATCACGATATTCCTACCTTCTAGTCATGCCTGCCATTTTTGCCAGATCGATTAATGCTCAAAATCAAATATTGCTATTTGAGAGCCCACAACGCTGTGATGCCCTAACCCTATCAGGGTAGTTATTCAGCCAATAAATCTGGGCTCAGTCCAGCTTCGGTATCGGGGATTCCAAGGTCATGAGCACGCTTATCTGCCATAGCAAGTAGTCTTCGAATACGCCCAGCAATCGCATCTTTGGTCATAGGTGGGCTTGCCAGAGAACCTAACTCCTCAAGGCTTGCTTGACCATGTTGGATGCGCAACTCCCCTGCTTCTTTAAGATGATCAGGAATCTCTGGACCAAGTATTTCTAGTGCGCGAGAAACTCTGGCCGACGCTGCTACAGCAGCTCTAGCTGAGCGACGCAAATTTGCATCATCAAAATTTGCTAAGCGGTTGGCAGTCGCGCGAACTTCTCGGCGCATTCTTCGCTCTTCCCATGCAAGCACACTCTCGTGAGCCCCGAGGCGAGTGAGTAGAGCGCCTATTGCGTCTCCATCTCTAATGACAACGCGATCAACATTTCTAACCTCTCGCGCTTTTGCAGTTATGCCTAGTCGTCTAGCAGCGCCAACAAGTGCAAGGGCAGCTTCAGGTCCCGGGCAAGTAATTTCAAGCGCAGATGAACGACCAGGTTCTGTGAGTGAACCATGGGCAAGAAATGCACCACGCCAAGCTGCCTCTGCATCGCAGATACCAGCTGAAACAACTTGTGGAGGCAAACCTCTTATGGGGCGTGCATTTGAATCTACAAGTCCTGCTTGGCGCGCAAGAGCATCACCATCAGTTACTACACGGACAACGTAGCGACTGCCCTTACGTAGCCCACTTGGCGATAAAACAGATAGTTCGCTCTCATGGCCGTAGATTTCTGAGATATCTTTTCTAAGACGACGCGCAGTTTGCGCTGCATCTAATTCAACTTCAATAACAATTTTTGCCGCCGCTATATGGAGCCCGCCAGCAAATCGCAACAGAGCTGAAACCTCGGATTTGCGACAACACGGCTTGGAGACGGAGAGACGACTGAGCTCATCTTTAACTGCTGCAGTCATTGCCATGCGGCAATTTAAGCAGGGTTCACGCCATAATGTGGCTGAAAACTGAGGTCAATTTTTCTGGATCATGGTGAAAACTTCCAGGAGTTTGCGCAACATCCGCTATTACTAATTGACCTCCTAAACCCTCAACCATTGCTTGAAGCTTGGAATTAGCTGACACAGAGCTTGGATCTGCAATCGCATAATCAATTTTTAGATCAGGAACATGACGAAGAATAAATTCTAAGTGATCCTCAGGAGAGGATCCGGCAAACTCATCTGCGCTTTCCGGTTCCGGAAGATTAAACACGATAACTTTTTTAGCTCCAGATGCTCGAACAGCAGCTGCTTGCTCAGGAAGCAGAAAGTGAGGCATAACGCTTGAAAACCAGGATCCAGGACCAAATGTAATCCAATCAGCGCTAATGATTGCATCAGTGGCTTCCTTGGTAGCCTTTGGTGATTCTGGAATTAGTTTGAGTGACTCTACTTTTCCTTTTGCTGTTGCTACTTCTACCTGCCCTCGAACGATATGTCTGCCTGTTGAACTTATAAATGTTCCTTCAATATCTAAGGGTTCTAAGGACATAGGTAAGACATCGCCCACAATTCGCAAAAGATTTCCGACCTGCCGAATACCGTGTACGGGATCTCCATCTTTATCCCAGAGTGCCATTAACAATAAATTCCCAAGCGGGTGCCCGTCTAAAGGTCCTTCGCTTGTAAATCTATATTGCAAAACGTCTGCCCATCCTCTCCCCCACTCATCGTCGCTGCATAAGGCAGCAAGGGCCATTCTTAAATCTCCAGGTGGTAAAAAATGAAATTCATCACGCAAGCGTCCACTTGAGCCGCCGTTATCTGCAACGGTAACAATCGCTGTCAGATTCTGACTCAGCGGCCTGAGCGCACTCAGGGTTGCAGCTAAGCCATGACCACCCCCAAGTGAGACAACCTTGAGATTCTTCACAACTCTCTACCTAAATCGCGATGAACAGCAGTCGCCTCTATCTTCTTCTCACCTGCCACTGATTTGGAATTAAGTCTGCGGGCTAGTTCTTCGGCAACCGCAACTGAGCGATGCTTGCCTCCCGTACAGCCAACCGCCAAGGTTAAATACTTTCTTCCTTCTTGAAAGAAGCCTGTCGCCATTGTTTCAAATAAAGATTGATACTTCTCCAAAAAGTCCTGAACATTTGCATTGTCTAGAACTTTGGCTGACACCGGTTTATCCAGACCAGTCAATGGACGAAGTTCGGGAATCCAGTGGGGGTTAGCGATAAATCTGCAATCCATCACAAGATCAGCATCAATAGGAATTCCGTATTTGTACCCAAAAGAGAGAATGTTTACGCGAAGGTCCGCATCATCAGAGGACTCAAAAAGTGAGGCAATCTTCTGGTCGAGTTGGTGAATATTAAGTGATGAGGAATCAATCACGATGTCGGCAACTGAGCGAACTTCTCGTAGGCGATCTCGTTCTTTAGCAATTCCGTCGAGGATACGTTCAGATCCCTGAAGCGGATGCGGTCTACGTGTGGATTCAAATCTCCTGACAAGGACATCGTCAGCCGCATCGACAAAAAGAACTCGCCTGGAAATTCCACGGTCTGCAATCTCACTCAATCCGGCATTGAGGGCATCAAAAAATTCGCGCACTCTGACATCAATAACT
>Ga0214212_1000084_pt1 | contig 32827 bp, 30 predicted proteins | sample TroBogEpilimnion_25_FD_153050 | JGI IMG/M metagenome (GOLD analysis project Ga0214212, IMG submission 153050) | Freshwater microbial communities from Trout Bog Lake, WI - 18AUG2009 epilimnion | ecosystem: Environmental > Aquatic > Freshwater > Lake > Epilimnion/Euphotic zone | place: Trout Bog...
ACGAACGCAAGTTCCATTCCAGGAAGGACATTCTGGATGCGGCCGACGTAAATGTTTCCGTCGATCTGGTTTGTTTCATCAGCAGCTTTTGCCACGGTGTACTCAACCATTGATCTGCCTTCGAGGGTTGCAATGTGAGTTGCGTCCTTCGTTGAGTGAACGCACATGAGGTAGCGACCCTGAGCTCGGGTGCGACGTTCTCCCCCGCGGCGACGGTTCTTATTGTTGCCCTTTCGACCTTCGTTAGGAGTTGAAGCACCCTCCGGCGCTGAGGCCTCTACGGGTGCATCAACGTTTCGAGGTTGCTGATTCTGCTGGCGAGGTTGTCCTTGGCCGCCTTGTCCACCACGCCCTCTTCCGCCACGACGACGGTTCTTGTTGCCACCTTGCCCCGGCTCACGAGGAGTCGAGGGCTGAGGCGTTGCATTTCTGGTGTCGCCTACTTGAGGTGCTGGACGAGTATCGCCAATACGGGGGCTAGACGATGATTCGGGCTGGTTGTTGGATTCGTCGGTCACGACGGGCACTCCTTGAGTTCTGGGGGTTGAAGTAGCGCGCAGCACTACTGAGATTAAAAACGCCAGTGCTCTTTGCACCTACGGCGTTGGTATTGGTAAAGAAGGCGTGAAAAAACACGACGAGCAAGGTTACGAAACCAAAGGATGAATCTCCAATTGCACTGGCGTGTACCACGGTATGTCCTCAATGCTTTCAGTTCCAGAGTGCGAGCACTGCGGAACTGCTGCGTTCTTATTGCGCAACTGTGCAGTATGCACTGCTGCGACCAACGCCTACAAGGCTACCTGACCCCAGGGCTCAGCCGGGCTTCTTAGGTGAAACCGTTGAAGTTGTTGATTTTGCGATGGTTGTGGTTGTCGTGGTCGTAGACGATGCGTTGATCACCGCCGCAACGTTGGACTTCAGAGTTACCGGTTTAATCGGGTGCGCAACGAGGTAATTGAAGGCTTGAGCCACAACTGGAGCTGCGGCTTCAGCACCATAACCACCTTCAGCTACAACGCAGACAACCACGTACTTCGGATTTGGAACAGGCCCGAAGCCAACAAACCAAGAGTTTGGAGAAAGCCCTGGGGCGTTTGATGCCGTTCCGGTTTTTCCAGCGATGACAAAGTTATTCATGTTGAACGTTGCAATGCTCTTGAACGTTCCATTTGCCGTTCCGTGTGAATTATTCACTACGCCGACGAGTCCTTGCAAAATTGGATTTCTCACTGAGGATGGCAGATTCATATGAGCCTGCACACGAGGTAGATAGCGTTGAATTACTTTTCCATGAGCATTAATGATCCCGGCCGCAACTTCTGGGGCGTAGCGAGTACCGCCATTTGCGAATGTGGCGTAGGCATTGGCGAGCTCAATTGGTGTTACAGCAGTCGTGCCCTGACCGAAGGCCATTTCCACGTTGTCACCGGTGTACCACGAAGTATTGGGAAAGGCTTTTGGGTTTGCGTTATGAAGCGATACGCGAACGGTTGGTGAGTCCACGCGCCCACTCGACTCATTGGGCAGGTCAATGTTGGAATAGTCATTAAGCCCGTACTGCGTCGCTACGTCTTGAATAGGGGTTTGACCGTACTTGGTTTGTTGGCTCCAAAATAGATAGCCCAAGTTGTAGAAGTAGTAGTCCGATGAGGCAGTAAGTGCCCCCGCCAAATTAATTCGACCAGCACCGGTCTTCACGTCGTCGTGAAAAACACAACCGTGTGCGCCTTGCAGACATCCAGGGACTGTGAATGCACCCGTGTCATTGACGTAGGTATTTGGAGAGAAGATGCCAGTTTTCATCATGGCCGTTGCGGTAACCATTTTGAAAGTACTACCTGGGGTGTAGAGACCTTGAATTGCGTAGTTATTGAATGCACCGGTATCAATAAGGTCCTTGTACTGCGTGGTCGAGAGCCCCGTAATAAATGAATTCAAGTTGAATGATGGGTAGCTCGACATGGCTAGTACTTGGCCATTATTTGGATTCATCACAATCGCCGCACCATTTAGTGCTGGTGGCCTTTTGCCTGTCGTTGGATCAATGGTTGATCGAACCTTCAAAATGTTTGACGCGAGGTATCCATCGAGTGCTTTTTGCAGGCCAGTATCAATGTTCAACACGACTGAATCGCCAACTTGTGGCTGTGTCGTGTGCACTGCTCCAAGAATTTGGCCACCAGCGTCCACCTTGAGCGTCTGCTTTCCATCACGACCTCGTAGATACTGCTCGTAATAGGACTCAATGCCAGTCTTGCCAATTGATGAGTCAGTGCGGTACCCCTTCGCGATTTCACTTGCACTCACTTGACCAATCGGCCCCACATAACCAAGAACTTGCGCACCGACGTCTCCACCATTGGGATAATTGCGCATCGACACATTAAGGACAGTCACTCCTGGGAATTCATTGGGGTGCAACTTAATGAACTCCACGACGTTTGATGGAGCGTTGTCAAGAATTGGCGCTGGCTGGTAGGGATCGTATTGGACATTGTTAAGGTCAGCATTGATTTGACTCACGCTCAGTCCCGTGAGAGACGCGAGCGCGCCCTTGATTGATGGAAAGAGCACTGCCTGAGCTCTGGAAAGACGAATTTCTGTCGTGGTGATGTTCGTCACCAGTGGAGCTCCATTACGGTCGTAAATCACACCGCGAGTCGCTGGAATTGCACTGACGCGAAGAGAGTTCGCATTCACTGTTGCAACAGAAGAACTGTGTTCAAGAATCTGAAGCATGAAGAGTCGACCAATCACCAGACTCAAGAGCACTAAGAAGAAACCACCAATGATCTTCCAGCGTCGTTCCGGGCGAACTTGTACTTCATCTGGCGAAGCAACTAAATCTCTAATTCCGACTGACTTTGATTCATTAATGGCACGACCACGTCCACGAAAGGGATTGATTGATTCCCACGGACGCCAAAGTCTTGAAAAGAGTGACCCCGTTGGCTTGCTTCTCCAAGAGCGCTTCACCTGATAGCTCCCTCACCGAGACGCCCTATTGCTCGTGCAACGCGAACAACCGGTCTAGCCATAATGAAAAATGCGCTCGCGTTCACCACCATCATTGCAAGAACGCTCCCTCGCCATAATTGAAAGTCGAGAGCAAAAAACCCTCCAATGGTGTAGCCGAGAGGAGCCACGAAACCAGCACCCGCAGCAATAACTGGTGCCACCCACCACGCAGCGGAGTCAAGGTCACCAACGCCTTCTCTACCGAGGCGCGACGTGGCGTATCCAAGCAGCATTCCAATGGCTGCGGTGAGCCCAAATGGCGTAACTGAGTGCAGATCAAAAAATACTCCAGCAACTAATCCGACAATTAAGGACAACATTGTGTAGCCGGCAATACCCATGGCTACTGGCCAGAGCCAGACAAACATAATCACAACATCAGCAAATCTAAATCCTGAGAAAACAACCAGTTGAATCGCCAGGACAAAGAGTGTCGCGATAGCTGCTGGGATCAGCTGTCTTCTCACGTAGAAGGCTCCCACAGCAAAACGTCAACGTAGGTCAGATTTCTAAGGTCAGCCGTTGGCTTTAGGGTCAGGTCAAATGTTGCAGCACCCGGTGTCAGCGTTGCCTTGGTGACCGTGGCGATTGGAAGTCCTGGCGGGTAGAGCGCCCCATTAAGTCCGTCAGTAGAAAAAACTGTCCCTGGGGCAACGTTGTCATTGAGCGGGACTGAAGTCACTCCGAGACCATTATTGAGTCCGTTGCCACTGATGATGAGCGTGGCGCTTCCGTTACCAAACGTTGCTCCGATGGAAGAATTCACATCAGTAATGAGCTGCACCGTTGACGCGTTGGCACCACTAGAAATCACGATCCCCACTAGCCCACCGTTGGCGACAACTGGCATTCCAACCAGCACGCCTTGCTTTCGGCCCTTTGAGATTGTGATCGTCGCAGAAAAGTTTGTTGGCGAAAGAGACGTCACTTGTGCCGCAACACTTGAAAGGGCTCCAATGAAAGGAACGTTCAGTTGCGTTGTGAGTTGTTGCGCTTGACGCTCAAGCGACCATGCTTGGTTCGCATGTTGCTCAGCAACACCAAGCTCGTATCTCAGTTTTTGATTCTGAGCCACAACATCTGAATAGTTCACGGCTCCAGCAAAGAGGTGGCCAATGGGTCTGGCTACTGCACTCACTGTCCAGGAAAACGGTGCGACCACGACGTTGGCAACTCTGCGCAAGTTCGCGACAATGCCTCCAGACATGTAGAGAGCAATCAAGAGAACTAGAAAGCTAACGGAGTACGTCCAGTTGCGACGTCGCTTGCGGTCGTAAGCCACGGGTTAGCGCGAGGGGCTGGTCTTCAACATGCGCGAGAACGTTTCAAGTTCTTCAAGGCACATGCCACTTCCAAGGGCCACACAGTTAAGCGGATCATTGGCGATGATGATTGGCATGTTCGTCTCCATCTCGAGACGAGCAGCGATGCCATTCAGCAGCGCTCCTCCACCAGTCAGCACAATTCCCTGTTCCATAAGGTCAGAAGAAAGTTCCGGTGGAGTGCGGTCAAGCGTCACCTTCACAGCGTCAATGATTGCTTGCACCGGTTCTTCAATGGCTTTTCGAATCTGCTCGGTTGAAATAATTACTGTCTTTGGCAGTCCAGTAACGAGGTCTCGTCCACGGATTTCAGCGCGAAGCTCTTGTTCGAGTGGGTAGGCAGAGCCCAGTTGAATCTTGATCTCTTCTGCGGTGCGCTCACCAAGAGCTAACTGGAATTCTTTCTTAACGTATGACACCAGCGCTTCGTCGAGTTCATCTCCACCAACGCGGATTGACTGTGAAGTGACAATGCCACCAAGTGAGATAACAGCGACTTCAGTTGTTCCTCCACCAATGTCAACCACCATGTTTCCAGTTGGCTCGTGAATCGGAAGCCCTGCACCAATTGCTGCAGCCATTGGCTCTTCAATGATGTACGCCTTACGTGCACCGGCATATTCAGCAGCTTCCATAACGGCACGCTGTTCAACACCGGTAATTCCTGAAGGCACACAAATAACCATTCGAGGTTTTGCGAAGCGACGTTGGTGAACTTGGTGAATGAAATAGCGAAGCATTTTTTCGCAGATTTCAAAGTCAGCAATAACGCCGTCTTTGAGAGGACGGATTGCTTGGATGTTGCTCGGTGTGCGACCAACCATGCGCTTGGCTTCGGCCCCTACCGCGAGAGGTTTTCCATCTTTCACGTCGATGGCAACAACCGAAGGCTCGTTGAGCACAATGCCGCGTCCTCGTACGTACACGAGCGTGTTAGCGGTACCAAGATCGACCGCCATGTCACGGCCTAAGAATGAAAAACGCTTGTCAGCCATAGAAACCCTTTAACGAAAGCACCGATAACGCCCTCTTCTACCTACAAGGCTAGGCCAAGACAGTGCCTCTCGGACGGTAAATCTTTTTTAAGCCAGTTCTGGAAAGAAGATTCCAATTTCTCGCTTCGCCGATTCAGCTGAATCTGAGCCATGAATGAGGTTCTCACTCATTTCGGTGGCCAAATCACCGCGAATAGTGCCTGGAGCTGCGTTTTTAGGGTCAGTCGCGCCCATAAGGGTGCGAACCGCCTGCCAAGTGTCTTGCGGTCCTTCAACGATCGCCACGAGAACTGGTCCACGAGTAATGAAGTCCACGAGTGGTGCGTAGTAGGGCTTTCCTTCGTGCTCTGCGTAGTGCAGTTCAGCGGTGGGACGGTCGAGAGTCATTTCCTTAGAAGTTGCAATTGTTAAACCAATGGCTTCAATGCGACCGATGATTTCGTCACCGAGTCCACGTTCAAGCGCATCTGGTTTCAGAATGATGAGAGTTCTATCCATCTACAAAATCTAACAGGCCTAGGAAAGGTGTCTTGAAGCGACGTGCATCACTTCACCTCGAACTTCGGCGACGAGATACAAACTTCCGGCAGCAACAATCAAATCTTCATCAGTTGAGTGCTCTCTCGCGTGAGCCAGTGCAGCAGCGACGCTCGGGTGCTCAATGGCTACTCCCCCAGCTTCTCTGACAGCTTCGGCCACATCGTGTGCGCTCGCCGCTCTCGGAGAGTGCGGAGCACAGCAGTGAAACTCAGTGAAGCCGAGCTCAACAAGTGGTGTCACCATGTCAATTATTTCTCGACCGGTGAGCATTCCAAGAATGCATCGACGAGTTCCCTCCACATGGAATGCACCATCGAGAGTGGCGACAAGTGCTCGTACTCCGGCTGGATTGTGAGCCCCATCAACAACGATCATTGGTTTGCGAGAAATTAGCTCCATCCGACCTGGCATACGCACACTTCGTAGCGTTTCGCGAATTACTTCTTCACCAAGCGCACGACCCAAGAACGCCTCGGCACAGACAATTGCAGTTGCAGCGTTCACTCCTTGGTGAATTCCGTGAAGTGAGACCAAAACTTCTTCGTAGTGCTCATAGGGAGTGCGCAGAGTGATTGCTCTGCCGCCAAGTGCAAGTTCATTTCGCTCAAGCGAGAAGTCATTTTCAATTGTCCAGAGTGTTGATCCGAGTTCTGAAGCTTTCTTGCTCGCTATGTCAACAACTACGGCGTTAGTTGTGGCAACAATTGAAATGCCTTCGGGGCGGAAAATGCCAACCTTGTCTGAGGCAATCGCACTGATTGTTGTTCCAAGCACTGCAGTGTGATCAAGGTCCACATTGGTAAGCACCGCAACATCACTGCTAATCACATTCGTAGAATCCCACGTGCCACCCATGCCGACTTCAATGACGGCAACGTCTACGCCTTCGTCGGAGAAGTGCAGCAACGCAGCAACCGTCAACAGCTCAAAGCGAGTCAGTTTTATGCCCGTCACCGACTCCACATCGTTCAAGCGACTGAAAAGTCCTATGAAAGTCTCATCGTCAATTGGTTCACCATTGAGAGCAATGCGCTCGTTAATTGCATGGAGATCGGGGCTGGTAAATGTCCCCACGCGTAGTCCCGTGGCGCCGAGGAGAGCACTGGTGAGCGTTGTGGTCGTTCCCTTGCCATTGGTACCAGTTATGTGAACCGTCGGATAATCATTCTGGGGATCAGCCAGCATGGCCAGCGTGTCAAAAATTGGTGCCAGCGTGGGCAGTTCTTGTCGATTTGGCGCAACGCGCTCAAAGTCAATGTGCGACTCCAGCCAGGTCAGAGCCTCAACGTACGACTCGAACTGCACTACTTAGCTCGCTCGACGGGTGCGCGTCGCCTTTCGCATTTCATATGTAGGAGCAGTCTTTTCGCGCACTGATTCTGCGGTGACTACACAGCGAAGAACATCCTTGCGACCTGGAACGTCATACATTGCTTCAAGCAGAACGCTTTCCAGAATTGATCTAAGACCACGAGCACCCGTGCCACGCTCGACCGCGAGGTCAGCAATTGCTTCGAGTGCTGGCTTTTCAATAACGAGCTCTACGTCGTCCATCGCCATCACCTGAGTGAACTGCTTAACGAGTGAGTTCTTTGGCTCAGTAAGAACATTGATGAGCATGTCTCTTGTGAGCTGTTGGACAGCGCCGACGATTGGCAGACGACCAATGAATTCAGGAATAAGCCCGAACTTCGTCAAGTCCTCTGGAAGCGCGTGACGGAACAGTTCTACGTCGCCAGCCTTCTTGCCCTCAACTGGAGCATTGAAGCCCATTGACTTCTTTCCGAGTCGACGCTCAATGATTTCTTCAAGACCCGAGAACGCACCACCACAGATGAACAAGATGTTTGCGGTGTCGATTGTGATGAATTCTTGGTGAGGGTGCTTGCGGCCACCTTGTGGTGGAACGCTTGCAACTGTTCCTTCAAGAATCTTAAGAAGGGCTTGTTGAACGCCTTCACCCGAAACATCTCGAGTGATTGATGGGTTCTCTGACTTGCGAGCAATCTTGTCGATTTCGTCAATGTAAATAATTCCACGTTCTGCGCGCTTCACATCAAAGTCCGCAGCAGAAAGAAGTTTTAGAAGAATGTTTTCGACGTCTTCACCAACGTATCCAGCTTCAGTGAGCGCAGTGGCGTCTGCAATAGCGAATGGAACATTGAGCATGCGAGCAAGCGTCTGTGCCAAGAACGTTTTTCCACAACCAGTTGGTCCAAGAAGAAGAACGTTTGACTTGGCGACTTCTACGTCGTCATCGTGAAGCGGTCCAGATTGAATTCGCTTGTAGTGGTTGTAGACCGCAACAGAAAGGATCTTCTTGGCGTCTTCTTGACCAATGACGAACTCATCGAGGAACGATGAAATCTCGCGAGGTGTGGGGAGATCTTCAAGTACTAGCTCAGGGCGGTCCCCGAACTCGTCAGCAATGATGTCATTGCAGAGGTCAATGCACTCATCGCAAATGTAGACACTGGGTCCAGCAATGAGCTTCTTAACCTGTTTTTGACCTTTAGCGCAGAAACTGCACTTAATAAGGTCGCTATTTTCGCCAAACTTTGCCACGGAAAACCTCCGACACGACCTCCGCCTTGTTCCATCCTAGGTGGTGAAGGGGCAAAAAAATGGTACCTAAGGACGCTTTGAGATCACTTCGTCAATGAGGCCGTATTCCACGGCTTGCGCTGCACTGATGATGAAGTCACGGTCGGTGTCTTTTGTAACCTTCTCAACACTTTGACCAGTGTCAGCAGCGAGCATCTCGTTGAGAGTGTCCTTCATGTGAAGAATCTCGCGAGCCTGAATTTCAATGTCAGTAGCTTGTCCACCAACGCCACCCCACGGTTGGTGCATCAGCACGCGTGAGTGCGGAAGTGCATAACGCTTACCCTTGGCGCCAGCACCTAGAAGCACTGCTGCAGCAGAAGCGGCCTGTCCGAAGCAGAACGTCGAAACGTCTGGCTTTACGTACTTCATAGTGTCGTAGATCGCAAAGAGTGCAGTGATTTCTCCACCAGGTGAGTTGATGTAAAGGTTGATGTCCTTGTCTGGATCTTCAGACTCGAGGAACAACATCTGTGCGCAGATGAGGTTGGCGATTGTGTCGTCAATGCCAGTTCCGATGAAAATGATGCGTTCTTTCAAAAGACGGCTGTAGAGATCGTAAGCGCGCTCGCCACGGTTTGATGTCTCGATAACTGTTGGTACGAGATAATTCATTGCTTTGAAGTGTTCGTTCACGCTTCTACCTTATGCGTCTAAGTCTTGACTTTGGTCAACCTTGAGAAGTTCACGGTCAATTTCCACGCCATCAGGGTCAACGAAGGTCACGTTGTCATTAAGCCAGCGAGAAGCCTTCATCTTGGCAACTTCGGCCTGGAAGGTGACAACACGTCCAGAGTCGCGCAGGTTTTGACGAAGGATCTCTGGCTTAGTGCTCATTGCTTCAGCTGTTGAGATGAGTTCTTCTTCGATTTCGGTCTCAGTTGGCTCAATCTTCTCAGCCTTAACGAGAGCACGAAGGGCGAGGTCAATTCGAACGGCACGCACTGCGTCAGCACGGAGCGTTGCAAGGAGATCGTCCGGAGACTGGTTTGTGATTTGCAAGAACTTCTCGAGGTCCAAGTTCTGCTGTGAAAGGCGGTGCCCGAGGTCGTGGAGTCGTTCGTTCGTTTCACTTGCAATGAGAAGGTCTGGAGCAAGCTCTTCAGGAACGAGGTCGCTCAGTGCGATGAGCACCGCGTCACGCTGAGACATTTGTGCTTCGACAATTTTCATGCGACGCATTTGCGAAATGATCTGCTCGCGCATCTCGTCAACGGTCTTCCATTCAGTGTTCTCTTCTACCCATGCGTCGTTGAGTTCTGGCATTACGCGCTCTTTGACTTGCTTCAGCTTGAGTTCGTAGGTTGCTGTGTCTTTAGTACCAGCAAATGATCCGTTGAGCTTCAAATCTTCGCCAGCCTTGAGGCCAACAATCAGTTCATCAACGCCTTCGGTGATTACGCCAGATCCGACTGTGTACATGTAGTCAGACATTTCAAATGGCTCGTCGTCAGAATTGATTTTCTGCATACGTACGTCCATAGTGACAAGGTCGTTGAGCGCGATTGGGCGATCAACATCACGAAGCTCTGCATCTGGTTCGCGGAAGCGGTCAATCTGCTTTAGAACTTCAGCGTCGGTTACGTTCGGCGAAGGAATCTCAACACGAAGGTCACGGTGTCCCTTGATGCTCGCTTCTGGTCGGACTTCTACTTCTGCTTCAAACTTGAGTGGACCAGATTCTTCGCCATCAGTGATGTTGATGTCTGGTTGTCCGATTGGGTCAGCCAATGTGTCTGACACAGCGTGAGCGTAGAAGTCTGGCATTGATTCACGAATTGCTTCTGCGCGTAGCGCTTCGATGCCACCGAGGTGAGCAATCAGAACGTTCTTAGGAACTTTGCCCTTGCGAAAACCTTTGATTGAGATCTGCTTAGACAGAGACTTGGCAGCAGCCTCCATGGCTTGATTCATTTCGGTCTCGTCGACCTCAACGGTGAGCTTGATTCGGTTGTTTTCTAGAGTTGATGAAGTTGCGCGCATAGGGATATAGAGCCTACCGGCTGAGAGCTAAATCTCTAAATCACAATGGGCATGGCCTGGCTAAAGGCTTGCGCCATGGCCTTATCGCCTCTAACGTCAGTCGCCGAAGCGTTAAGGAATGCCTCTGCGCCAATGCGCCCAGCGCAGCGCCGCCAAAAGAGGGCCACGGGAGTGGTTATCTCAAGAACTGGCTGCTCTTCAGTCATGTCAACTGCAATGCAGCGACCATCTACGACCTTGAACATCAGTAGTCGGCCAAGGCGGCCTATGAGGTTGATCTGAACAAGGGTCCCCTCAGCAGCCTTCATCTTCTTTCCCAGGATGTACGGGACTGCTCCTTCGAAACGGTTCACCACAACTTCTTCGCCGGTGCCGTGATCATCAGCGGGCTGTAAAAGCGCATCGCGGATGTCTTGCAAGTGAATCCACGAATCAAAGATGCGAGTTTCTTGAAATCTGAAGTAAGGCTTCTCACCCTCTGGACTCCAGCCAACTTTGTCCCACGCCTCTTCATCAAGAGCGCGAAGCCTCTTCAGCGACGCTTTTGTGATTGTCGAAAACTTCTCTAGAACCTCACTGCCCGCTAGTTCGCGATTCGACTGAACGAAGGCTTCGTTTAGTTCTCCGATTTGATTTTTTACGTGAGCGGGCATCTCGCCTTCAAATGCAGGAACTTGCCCACCTGAAAGGAGAAGTTCGAAGCCAAGCAAGTGGCTAAGGATGTCCTTGACGGTCCAACCCGGGCAAGGAGTCAGTGCGTTGTATTCCTCGGGGCTAAGAGGACGCACGAGACGTTCTATTTGCGTCCACGTATCTTCAAGTGAGTCAGTAATCCACTCGTACGCCACGGCTCTCCAATCGATCTCCATGAAGCCTAGATACTGGTCGCTTTCAAGGCGAGTCATCTACAGCGTGTAACGTGGAGGTCTGCAGTTCACGGGAAGTAGCGCAGCTTGGTTAGCGCGCCTGGTTTGGGACCAGGAGGCCGGGGGTTCGAATCCCCCCTTCCCGACCATTTGAGACTCAGCGCATTATTTGCACCACCACCAACAGTGTGGTGAGCATGAGATTGTATGGAGTAAAGCTCGCTTAGGAGATCAGGGCGCCAGCTGCCTTAGCACTGCAAGGTGTCATTTACTTAGAAGTGAATAGTGGAAGTTTCGTATTCCAGCCAGGAATAATCTGGCCCACGGGTGTTGCCAGCAAATCTTCGAGAATTGAACCGTAGACATCTCTGAAGTCTGTTGTCATGAGCATATTTCCAGTTGCATCAAGTTGCGTGAGCGACGGCTCGTCACCAATGAATCCACCGACACCAGATTTTCCAACAACGTAAACAGCATTCGATGTTCCGTGGTCGGTGCCCTGAGCTGCATTGGCCTTAACACGACGCCCGAATTCTGTATAGATAACAACCGTTACGTCGTTAGCTCGCTTGGTTCCAGCAATTTGAGACATGAATCGAGCAACTGAGTCGCTGACCCCACCAATGAGTGCATTCTGTGTTGCCACTTCATCGGCGTGAGTGTCAAAACCTCCAATTGAAACTTCCCAAACTCGCGTGGGAGCACCTGCACTAATGAGTGTTGCAACTGCGTCAAGTTGTGGGTTGAGGTTCGAGTTGCCGACATTTTGCAAAGTGGGGTCGACTGGCTTCAGGACGCCAGCTGCAAATTCTGAACTAACGGTGCTAGCCATTTGATACAAGTTGGCAATCGAAAGTGCAGCGCTCTGCGTTACTGATGATGCACCGGCAGTTTGAGCTCCAAGTGATTTGAACTGACTGAGCGCTGTTCCCGTTGGCAATTTAAATCCAGTTGCCGGCATCACTGATCCACTTTGCTTCGCGCCAGCAAAGGCCGGAGGCATCGTACTTCCCACCGATACTGCGAGCATGGGATTAAGTGGCTGGGTATCCAACCACCTTCCGATCCAACCCGTTGAAACAGAAGTCGCAGGTGAAGCTGTTTGCCAAATGGCCATCGAAGAAAAGTGAGAAAGATTCGGGTTGGGGTAACTGACACCACGAACAATTGTTAACTGCTTAGCGTTCCATAATGATGCGAAGTTCTTCATCGCTGGATTGAAACCAAGTCCATCACCAAGTGGCAGAACCGTTGACTGGTCAACCGAAATTCCTGGACGAGAAGAGTAATAGGTTGAATCGAGATAGGGCACCAAGGTATTCAGTCCATCATTCCCACCGTAAAGAGTCACTAGGACCACGATTGGAGTCTTGGCTGGAAGAGGCGTCGCAACAGCAGCCGATGCAATCTCAGAAAAACTGAGTGGCAGTGATGCGGCCATTGCACCTGCGCCAGTGAGCTTTAGAAAATCACGACGAGAGAAGTCTTCACATCTCATTGGTTCACCACGTATTCCGGTGCATTGAGCGCCAGCCAAGCGAGTCGTGCAGGGTCACTCGCTGCACTGGTGAGAACTTGCTGGGTTGTAGCTCCCCATCCAGCAACACCCAACCACATCGCAGCGGCGGCAACACGCTGCTTCGCTGGGAGAACTGAAATTGGAGAAAGATTGCCGTGACTTACTAGGTACTGCGACAGATTTATTCGCTCTTGCGCTTGCGCTGCACCAAGCCAGAATTCATCGGGTGGCCATCCACCGACGTTGGGCGGATTAAAAGGTGTATTGCCCATTCTTGCGAGTGCGCTGAAAACTGTTGACTGAGTTGGCAATGTGGACGGCTGAATGCTTAGGGCTCGACAAGCGCTCACAAACCACTCAACTGGTGATTTCGCTTGCGCGTGAAGAGAGTCGCTAAGGGCTGCGTGATACACGAGTGCCTTTACTGCTGCGCCAATATCTCTCGTGGCGAATGCATCACTCAAAGTACTGTCTGGCTGAGGTGAGGATGAGTTGTAAAAGCGGAACCAGAGTCGTTGCGCGATGAAGTCTTGACACGACTTTTGTGAAGTCAGCACCGCGACAGCATCTTGAGGCGAGAAGGCTCCCGTAGTGCCGAGGATTGAAACGGTTGACGTGTCGTGAATCTTCGGTGTGTACGTAATCACTCCGGCTTCTAACGAATCAGCGGTGATTTTGTAACCAGTGAACGATTTCGCGAGTGCCGTGACGTCGGCTTGGGAGTAGTTGCCAACACCGAGAGCGAAGAGCTCCATGAATTCACGAGACAGATTTTCATTCGGAGCCGCCACGTAGTTCTGTTGACCATCGAGCCAGTACTGCAGCGCACAGTCATTGATCATTGACTGAGCCATGGTGTTGAAATTGCCGAGTGCATTTTGTCGAAGTACTTGGTTCTGCGTCAACATTGGTGTGGCGTAATTAACTTTGCTAATTGCTGTTGCCCAGTGCCCGTGCCAAAACCACGTCATTCGCTCAGGTAGTGCGTTGTCAGCAAGCACCATGCGGTCCAGCCACCAAAAAACCAGCTGGTAGTACTCCAATGCGTCTTGGAACTTTGCAGCCTTGGAAACAAGCGAGCCGATTTTTGCGAACGTTGGTGTGCTGAGATTTGACACACCTGCATCGACCGCTGGGACATTCAGAATTGACGCCTGCGCACTTGGGACGCCGCCCGCCATTAACTTCGCGAACTCCCCCGGCTTCGGACCAAAACCGAATCGGTGTATGAGTCGCGAAATCTGCGCCTGGGTTGAAAGTTGCGTCACGTAAAAAGGATACGCACTGCTTCTGTGAGCAGCGTGTGAAAGTGCTGACAATCTCCTGAGTGCCCCCGGCAAGACTTGAACTTGCAACCTGCGGGTTAGAACTCCGATGCTCTATCCAGTTGAGCTACAGGGGCGCACCCTCAATCGTAGTTAAATAAAACCTTCCTTTTGCCAGGTTCCTACGCTGTGCAATACTTATAGGTCTTGGTGGGTGTAGCTCAGCTGGTTAGAGCGCCAGGTTGTGGTCCTGGAGGCCGCGGGTTCGAGACCCGTCACTCACCCCAAGAATTGCCCGTCGGCACCATAAATAGTGGTGTCGACGGGCATTTTTTCTGTCGCGACATGGCGCTCGAAACTCCGTGTAGATTTTCGCTACGCACCTCATTCGAGGTCTAAGGGGGAAACATGACAATCGTTCGCGATTCGTTCTACATCAATGGACAGTGGGTTAAGGCCTCGTCAAAAGAAACACTCGAAGTAACAACTTCTGGAACAGGTGAGATCTACGCAACAATTCCTGCTGGAACTGTTGAAGAGGCAAATGCTGCAGTTGATGCAGCTGCTGCTGCTTTCACTTCATGGGCCAACACCAGCCCCAAAGAGCGTGGTGAGCTACTAACACGTATCTCAGAAAAGCTCGCAGAGCGTGGTGACGAAATTGCTCTATGCATTGCTAACGAAGTTGGAATGCCACTGATGCTCGCTAAAGGAATTCAGGCTGGACTACCAACCTTCACGTTCGCCGACAACGCACAACGTGCATCTGAGTTTGTCTGGGAAGAAGAAGTAGGAACATCAACACTCGTTCGCGAGCCAGTAGGTGTTGTTGCTGCAATCACACCTTGGAACTACCCACTGCACCAAATCGCGAACAAGGTTGCCGCCGCTCTTGCTGCTGGTTGCACCGTTGTTCTGAAGCCAAGTGAAGTTGCTCCGATCAACGCATTCATCCTCGCTGAGATCATCCACGAAGTTGGGCTGCCTAAAGGTGTATTTAACCTAGTAACAGGTGTTGGCCCAGTTGTTGGAGAAGCCATCGTTGCTCACCCGAAGACTGACATGGTTTCATTCACGGGTTCAACTCGTGCAGGAAAGCGCGTTATGGAAATTGCAGCGCAGATGGTTAAGCGCGTTTCACTCGAGCTCGGTGGCAAGTCTGCCAACGTAATCCTCGAAGACGCTGACATTGCTAAGGCCGTTGCTGACGGAGTTGGAAAGGCTTACCTCAACTCAGGACAGACTTGCTCTGCGCTAACTCGCATGGTTGTTCCACGTTCGAAGTTGCAAGAAGTTGAAGATGTGGCTGTTGCTACTGCTGCAGCATTCACACCAGCCGATCCAATCACTGGCGCAAGCTTCTGTGGTCCTCTTATCAGTGCTGTTCAACAGCAGCGCGTACGTGACTACATCAACAAGGGAATCGACGAAGGCGCTCGCCTTGTTTGTGGTGGCGTGTCGGTTCCAGAAGAACTCTCGAAGGGTTTCTACGTAATGCCAACGATCTTCTCTGACGTGAAGAACTCAATGACCATTGCACAAGAGGAAATCTTCGGACCAGTTCTTTCAATTATCCCTTACGACACCGAAGAAGAAGCCGTAGCTATCGCTAACGACTCTCTCTACGGTCTCGCTGGTGGAGTTTGGGCGGGTACCGACGAAAAGGCCTTCGAAGTCGCTCGAAAGATTCGTACCGGTCAAGTGGAAATCAACGGTGGTGCCTTCAACATCGTGGCGCCATTTGGTGGCTACAAGCAGTCAGGAATTGGTCGTGAACTAGGAAAATACGGATTCGAAGAATTCCTAGAAGTCAAGGCCATCCAGCACAACTAAGGAGTTCGCCGAGCGCGTGGCGGTATAGACTCGTCACGCGCCGGTAGCTCAATTGGCAGAGCATTTGACTCTTAATCAACAGGTTCCGGGTTCAAGTCCCGGCCGGCGCACTGAAAACTCCCCGAGGAAACTCGGGGAGTTTTGCTTTAGAAACACTCAGCTAGTTCAAAAAGGAATGCTTGCAGCGTTTGTATTTGACTTCGGAGTTTGTCATCCGCGCTGTTCCACTTCTCATCATTCAAAATTCCATTAGTGGCTGCAGTTTCTCTAAGGGCAATCTGCATAGTCGTGAGCCACGCCCAAGCCTCTTGCTCATTAATGAACTCTTCATTTCGAGTCATGTACGCGAGTTCCGCATTCGTAGAAATCTGACTTTGTCGAGTCAACATTGCGAGTGGATTGTCGTCATCACTTGAGGGGTCAATAGGGGCATTAAGTCTGCGGTGCCAGTCGTGCTCAGGGTCTCGCTCGGCGGCGACCACATGGCCGAAGGCTTCATAAACAATGTTTCGCCCAGCCTCGTTTAGTCGAACCTCAATTCGTCCGTCGCGACGCTTAATGAACATCTTGTTCTTGCTCATGGCTGCTCGATTGTTGACTGAAGTCCAGCTACTTGCAATTTCACGCAGTAGCTTTCGGCGATGTCTTTTTGTCCCGACCAGACAACTGCTTTGCCTTCATTGTGCACCGTCAGCATCAACTGAGTGCACTTGGCATTGGGGTATCCAAAGATTCGTTTAAAAATGACTTCAACGACTTTCATCGGAGTAACTGGATCGTCCCAGACAAGAACGTTCCAGGGGCGCACCGTTTCGACGGCGTCATCAGTAAGTACCTGAGAGCTGGTGGTCTCTACTCGTTGTGGTTTTACCGATGCCATGTATCTAGTGTCTCATGTCGCGGAACGAATTAAAAGGAAAATCTTTAGGCTGTGGAAGTGGCAAATACTGACGTCAGGCTTCCCAAGGGATTCAAAGAGCGATTTAACGTCGCAATTAGAAACACCATTGGCCTCACCCAAGATCCGATCCCAATTTGTGATGACCCGGAAATCTCATACATGGCCATAAATAGCGTGGCTCGGCTGGTTCACGGTGACCTGGCTTCAATGCTCATTGGTGGCATAGCGAGTCTCTTTTTTCAGACGCTTCACCCCTACGCAATGGCGGGCGTTGCGCAGCACTCGAGATATCAAAACGATCCATTGGGGCGAATGCTCCAGACTGCAAATTTTTTAGGTTTCACTACCTACGGCCCAAAAGATCTGGCCTACTCATCTATTGAGCGAGTTCTTGCCGTTCACGAAGCCGTGCGCGGAACTGCTGATGATGGTGTTGAGTACTACGCCAACGATCCTCATCTTCTCCTCTGGGTGCATTGTGCTGAGATCTCAATGTTTCTCGAAGGCTATTTGAAGTTCGGCAGAAAGCGCATCACTGATCAAGAACGAGATGCCTACGTTTTAGAAATGTCACAACTAGCACTGGACTTTGGAATTACAAATCCGCCAAGGACTTACCGAGAGCTACGAGATGAACTGAGTCGCTTTCGCCCTGAACTGCGACTGATTCCAGAGGGCGCAGTGGCTCGAGACTTTGTTGCTCACGAAATAATCAAAGAACGCTCAAAAAAGATTGTCTTCTGGTTCTTTGTTCAAAGTTCCTACGCACTCATGGAGCCATGGGCTCAGGAGTTGCTTGGTGTTCCTAGGCGAGTTCGGCTCAACAGATACTTGATCAAACCAGTAACAAAGTTCTTAAGTCGGTGTTTACGGATCTTCGTTCCGCCCTATGAGCCGCCTAGGCCATAAGGCCGAGACCACCGTCAACAACGAGTACTTGACCCGTTACGTACGGAGTGCTCGCTAGCGACAAAATCACGTCAGCCACGTCTGCTGGTGTTCCGCTTCGCTTCAGTGGAGCCATGGCGCTCACAACGCCTCTAATTGCGTCCCAGTCAGCCGTCCAGGGCGTATCAATGAGACCTGGGGCCACTGCGTTTACTCGCACTTCTGGGCCAACAACCTTGGCGAGCAGCGCTGTCATGTGATTAAGGGCAGCCTTTGAAGCAGCGTATGGAATTGATGAACCAGTTTGGCGAACGCCAGCAATTGATGAAACGTTCACAATGGCACCCTTCGCTTCTCTAAGAGCTGGCATCGCGTGAACTGAGATGTTCCATGTTCCAAAAACATTGACTTCGAAAATATCTCGCCACACATCAAGCGTTGCTGCGTTGATGTCAGCGTGTGCAATAACTTTGGTGGCTCCAGCATTGTTGACAAGAACATCGAGTCTTCCGTAGCGCTCGAGCACCATGGCAATCATCCGTTCGCAGTCTGCGTCATTGGAGATGTCGCCTTGGATGTAAAAGGAACCTGGCGTCTTTTGACTCAGTGCTTCACCTTCGCTGACACTTCTCACTGAGTTAAAAATTACGTGGTCACCTAGCGCAGCGAATCGAAGTGCAGTTTCTTCACCAATCCCGCTCGTAGATCCAGTGACAAGTACAACGCGACTCATTATGAGGTCCTCGCAATTCTGTAAGAGCCAGTCCAGCGCTGACCTGGTTCAAGGATGATTAAGTCTTTCCCGCTTCTAAGCGCGTCAGGAGGACAGGTCATTGGCTCAATCGCAACTGACGTGCGGCGCCTTCCAACTGGCAAGCTGTCACCCGTGAAGACCTGCAGGTAGGGAAAGTTGCGGTCCATTGATACGTCAATGTTTGACCCCTTGGAGTCCTTCAGTGAGACGGTGCACATTCCAGTGTCATCACGATTGAGCTCAGCGTACGTAACGTCAAGGTTGTGCCCATTCACCGACTTTGTTGTTCGAAAGTCGTAGTTGTTTCCCGCCACCGGCAAAATTTCGCCCGTAGGAAGTTTGCGATCATTCACTGCAACGTACGCATTAGCTGGAACGGTTAACTCTGCACCCTCGATTGTTGGCGTTGTAACCGCGAAGTATGGGTGGTAACCGAGGCCGAACGGAATTGGAACCTCATCAAGGTTTTGCACTGTTGCAGTTGTGGTGAGACCTTTAGGTCCTAAGTGATAGTCGAGTGTCAACTTGGAGATAAATGGATAGTCCGGAAGTGGGTGGAGAACGAGTGACATGACGCAACGATTTTGGTTCGCCACTTCAATGTCGAATGGGCGCCAACGAGCCAGTCCGTGATTGGAAGTGGCGTGAACTACATCATCAATTTTGGCGGAGCCTGTACGACCTGAAAAAGTCCACTCGCCGTCGCCAATACGGTTGGGCCATGGGTATAGAACTTGATTTCTAGCGAAGTCCGGGATGTCTTCAGCGGCGAAGCCTTCAACAACTGGAACCCCACCTTTTACGTAGACACGAAGGGTGGCACCGACTTCGGTGATAATTGCGCGCTGATCGCCGTGGGCAATCGCGATCTGTTCTCCTGATGGAAGCATTAGCTATTTTTCCTTCTATTCACTGACATGTAACTTACGACAGTTAGCCTTAGAAATATGCGAATACTCATAACTAATGATGATGGAATCAATGCCCCTGGAATAGCGGCCCTCACCCGGGCTACTTCAAGGTGGATTGAGCGGTGCCCAGAAGGCGAAATTCGCGAAGCAATTATCGTTGCCCCAAACCGGAACTACTCAGGTATGTCTTCAGCGGTTGGCGACGTTTTCGACAACCCTTCAGTGAAGTACAAGAAGCAAATGATTGAAGGGGCAGACAACATTCAGGGCTATGCCCTCGACGCTCCCCCAGCTCTGTGCGCAATTCTTGGAGCGATCGGAAGTTTCAATTTTCAACCTGACCTCATTCTCTCTGGCATCAATGCTGGTGCCAACGTCGGAAGAAGCGTGCTTCACTCGGGAACTGTTGGGGCAATCCTCACAGGAGCACAGCTCGGACTATCGGGACTTGCTGTCTCAACAAACTGGGGCGAAGGAGTTTCCTACGAGCCAGCTGCAGACATCGCAATTGAAGTTCTCGAAGTAATGCTCCAAGCGCCGCAGCGAACACTCATGAATCTCAATGTTCCAAATCTCCCGAGAAGTGAGATCAAGGGTGTTAAGCGAGGTCGAATTTCTACAGCAGGAATTGTGAAGTCTGCAAAATCTGGAGCAGGCGGCCCACTTGATGACGAAGGTGAGCTCAAGCTTCGACTCGGTGCCGCTACCCCAGAACTTGGTGACGTAAGTGATGAAGACGCTGACGAAGACGGTGCATTGATCGCCGCTGGCTACGCGTCACTGACTCCGCTTCGTGGGCCTCACGAAGAAACAGACATGGGGCTCAGTGATCTGATGCACATGTCGCTCAGCGTCATTGAACGACACTTGAAGGAATCCAACTAGTCCGACACCGGGCGACGTCGGTTCTCTTTGACTCGACTTCTAGCTTTCTTTTCATCAACGCGGCGAACTTTTGAGCTCTTGGTGGGCTTGGTTGCTCTGCGAGGAGCTTGGCGCGTAAGGCCATTTGCGATCTTTAACGCCAATTGTTCAAGAGCTGCTGACTTGTTCTGTGCCTGCGAGCGGTAACGGCTCGCACTAGAGCGAACGACGGTGCCTACTTTTTCAATTAGCAAGGCACGCTCGGTTTCGCTCAGCGCTTCAGATGTATTGACGTGAAAAGAAACGACGACGCGAGTGAGGGACCTATTTGCGTGCTGTCCTCCTGGGCCGCCTGAAGTTGTGACGCGAAGTTCAATTTCGCTAAACGGTATTGTGAGTCTGGAGCGAATAAACAGCGAGCCGTCGGCGTTTACGCGCGGCCCCGACATGTCTACTTACCTTCGGGAAAACGAACCATCGCGAGTTGACTACCCAGCGCTACAAGTTCGCCTCTTTCGTCAAACATTTCACAGCGTTCGTCCACGAGTCCGTCGGCAATAACAACACACCACTGACGAGCTCGTAGCCACTCGCCTACTGGCACGCGACGGACGTATGAGCTGAGTTGCAATGTTGGCACCCATCCAGAAGAGCCAATCGCGAATGTTGCTGGTGGCATGGCGTCGGTTGCGAACAACAAACTGTGCGGTGACCATAATGCATCGTCATCGTCAAGTCGCAGCCACATCTTTAACTCGGCTTTGTCAGAGATCTCACCATCGCGCCACCCAGAGCTTGCTGGGTCAAAACGTTGATCAACAACCTTTGCAATGTTGATTTCATCTCCGCCAGTAGAGCGGCGGCAATCTTCGAGTGGGGCAATGTCAAACATGGGTGTATCGGCGTATCTGAGATCAGACTCTGCGCCGAGTGTTCCGAGCGTCGCGATTGATTCATTCGTGATTACGCCTTCTTGAAGGAGGGTTATGTGGACAAATGAAACACCACGCCCAACTTTTCTGACATCAGTGTGTAGTTCTGCCGGTCCTGTACGAGGAGCGCCAATGTAATTTGTCGTTAGAGCGGTCACGTGTTGATGAGCTGATCCCTGCGCACTGGCAGCAGCAAGCGCCGCGCTTCCGAGAACGGTCTGCAAGTACCCACCATTTGGTCGTCCATCGGTGATGGTGTAGTAATCGGACAAAACGGCGCTAAATCTGCCATCTCCCAGCGGTTCAACTGCACAGGCATCACGGAGGGGTCTGATCGTATTCATCTGACAACCTTACGACAGCGCACGGTCATGGCTGTAGATTAGAACCCTAGGAAGAAGGAAAAATGCCAACGATTCAGCACTTTATTAATGGAAAACGAGTTGATGGAACTGGCGACATTCCAGTTTTCAATCCCGCTACTGGCGAACAATCAGGCAGCGCCCCTATTGCTGATGCCAAGTTGCTTGACGACGTTGTTGCCCAGGCTCAACAGACCGCAGCCACATGGCGCAACTCTTCACTCTCAGTTCGTACAAACATCCTGTTCACCTTCCGAGCACTACTGGTAAAGCACACTGACGAACTCGCCGAGATTATTACTGCCGAGCATGGAAAAACAATTGCTGACGCCAAGGGCGAGATCGCTCGTGGGCTAGAAAACGTGGAATACGCCTGCGGCCTCGCTGAGCACATGAAGGGTGGCTTTTCCAGCCAGGTCGCAGACGGCGTCGACGTCCACTCTGTGCGTGAAGCCGTTGGCGTAGTTGCTGCAATCACACCGTTCAACTTTCCAATCATGGTGCCACTATGGATGACTGCCAATGCGCTCGCTACAGGAAACGTGGTCATCTTGAAGCCTTCTGAACGAGACCCGTCGGTTTCAGTTCGACTCGCTGAGCTTCTGAAAGAAGCTGGGCTCCCAGACGGAGTGTTCAATGTGCTCCACGGAAATGCAGACCTCGTGAACGGAATTCTCACTCACCCGGGAATTGATGCAATCAGTTTCGTGGGTTCAACTCCAGTTGCAAAACACGTCTACGAAACTGGAACCAAGAATGGAAAGCGTGTTCAGGCTCTTGGTGGCGCCAAGAACCACATGGTGGTTCTTCCTGATGCTGATCTCGACATAGCTGCAGATGCCGCCATCAACGCAGGCTTTGGTTCTGCTGGTGAGCGTTGCATGGCAATCTCAGTGGTTGTTGCCGTGGGTGACGTTGCCGAGCCTCTTCTTGCGAAGATCACCGAGCGCATGGACAAGCTCACCGTTGGACCTGGCAATGATCCAAAGTCTGACTTTGGCCCAGTGATCACAAAAGAACACCGTGACCGTATTGTTAGCTACGTCGTAAATGCACCAGCAGACGGTGTGCAAGTAGTTCGCGATGGAACAGCAATGGCTAGTGAGAAGGGCTTCTATGTGGGCCCATGTCTTCTTGACGGGGTGAAGCCTGGAATGAAGTCATACGACGACGAAATCTTTGGACCAGTTCTTGGTGTTGCACGTGTCGCGTCGTACGCAGACGCAGTTGCCATGATTAACGCAAATCCATTCGGAAACGGAACTGCAATCTTCACTCGTGATGGAAATGCTGCTCGACTCTTCAGTCGTGAAGTCACGGTGGGCATGATTGGAATCAATGTTCCAATTCCAGTTCCAATCGCCAGCTATTCATTCGGTGGATGGAAGAATTCACTATTCGGCCACTCACACATCTATGGCCCAGAAGGATTCACCTTTTACACCCGCGCGAAGGTAATCACCACACGCTGGCCACAACCATCTGAATCACAAATTGACCTCGGCTTCCCGAGAACTCGTTAGGGAATCGTGAGTAAACAACACACCAGCGTCCGTTCATACGGCGTGCTGATTAATGAAGGCAATGTTGCACTAGTTAGATCGAGTAACCCCAAGCACCAACCACCTCTTTGGTGGCTTCCTGGTGGAGGCATTGACTTCGGTGAATCACCTGAGGACACCCTTCTCCGTGAATTTGTCGAGGAAACTGGACTTGAGGTCAAGAATCCGAAGCTCATTGGCACAACCAGTGATCTTCGCCGCAGAGATAACGGCGACAAGCTTCACACCGTAAGGATCCTCTTCACTGTTGAACTAGCTGGTGGAGAGCTTCGCCACGAAGTTCACGGCACCACCGATCACGCTGGATGGTTCTCGCTTAGTGAGATCAGCGAAATGAACCTCGCTGATTATGCAAGAGATGCGATTGAACTTGCGAAGGGCTAAGAGCGTTCTGCTCGGACCACGTGAGGATGTCTTTGCTGGTAAAGATTCTGTAAATCAGGGTCGTGAAAGAAACCTTAAAAGTGCGTTGCACAAATTTGAAGTAGTTGATGTTCGAAGTTTTGGAAAAAATGTTGAGTTCATGCGAGCATGATTAAGTCCTAGAGTTTTGATATGAAATACGCAATCCTGGTCACACTCATTGCCAGTTGGTACTTAGCAGGACTTTCAGTCACGGTTGCGCTGAATGTGTACCCATCGTTTGAGTTTGTTGATGGCGAGAAGTGGCAACGATTCCACGAGCATCACTCGAATCGAATTAGCTGGGCAGTCGGCCCTGCATGGATTGTTCAAGCCGCTGGACTGGCAATCTGGTTATTTTCCGTCTCGCACAAAACCCTGGCCATGTGGACGGCGAGTTCACTTTTTGCCCTAGGTGCCGTGGGGCTAACAATTTTCAGTGCAGTTCCTATCCACCAGAAACTCTCTAATGGCTTTAATGCAGATCTACTGAGAAAGCTTCGTTTCGCACACGTGCTTCGAACAATTTCATGGTTGCTTGGCGCGCTCTGCACGACACTGGCACTTCGTCAAGTACTTTAGACCTGCGACTACTGCGCAAATGCGTCCGCTGGCAAGTCTTTTTCACCGCTTGAAATAGCGCTCAGAATCCTGTTGGCTACAAATGATGGCTCAAGACCTTGAGGCATCTTTGGGGCCGTGCCAAATAGTGCTCTAGTAACTAATCCAGTTTCTGTGTGCGGGGCACGAATGTCCAGCACATTGATCTTCTTGGTCCTAAATTCACGAGCCGCCACTGCCATTGCGCTGTGAGCTGCGCTCTTAGAGGCACAGTAAGCACTCATTCCGAGAACCGATACGTCTGCGGCAACACCTGTAATCGAGGCAATAACGCCTCCCTCGTTGACGAAGGCGCCACTAAGTGAAAGTACATTGACGGTCCCCGTGGCATTGGTACGAAATAGTTCGCCAACCACTTCTTCAGGCACTTCACCAATAGGTCCAAAGGCCACTACTCCGGCGGCATTAATAACTCCATCGAATGTTCCACCGATTTCATCGATCGCTAGCAGTAGCGAAGCCCTTGAACCGATGTCAGCTGTTGAGCGGTTTAGTTCCCGCAAGTCATCTGGAATGTTGGCTTCAGTGCGCGCGATGAGAGACACCACCGCACCATTTGCAATGAGTTGACGGCAAGTCTCAGACCCTAAAACGCCTGACGCACCGATAACGAGAAACTTCTTGCCTGCGAAATAATTATCCATTGTCTAATCGTAAAGGGACCAATTAAAAGTAATTCCGAGCGGGCATTCCAGATTTGACCTGGCTGCTCCTCAGTAATCCTTCGCCCGTAGGATTGCTTGGTGAGTAGCGCACTTGAGCTGATGTATGACGGTGACTGTGGACTTTGTCGAGCCTGCGTACGGTGGTTAGAACGCCACGACATCTCAAGGGTGATTTCCTGCGCACCCGCTGCTTCGTGCACCTGGGATGACGCGTCCACTCTGCCATTTGACCAGACCGTTGTTGTGCGTGATTCAAACGGAGTTACCTATCTACGTTCCAGTGCGGTGGCAAGGTCGCTTAAGGCCCTTCCAGGCTTATGGGGGGTGCTTGGCTCAGTAATACTCGCAGCCAATGAAATCAGGCCAGTCAGATCGTTCAACGATTTTCTTTATCACCTTGTCGGGAAAAATAGACGACACATCTCAAACACTCTTGTGCGATTTGGACTACTGGATGCAAGTTGTCGAATGCCCTTTCCAAATAAAGACTGACATGGCATTCTCGCTACAACGAGTTCCTGTGATGCGCCAAACGTGGAGCAACATTGTTTGGCGTCACTGGCCAGTTGATCCACAGTTAGAAGTACAACTTCTCCATTGATCGCTTCAAGAACTTGCCTGCTGGGTTTCGAGGAAGTGGTTCAGTCGTAAAAGCAATGCGAGTTGGAATTTTATACTTAGCCATTCGACCATTTAGATACGTGGTCACCTGTTCTTCAGTAAGTGTCATTCCAGGCTTCACCATGATGACGCAGGCCACTTCTTCACCAAGACGTTCGTGCTTAATACCAAACACTGCCGCTTCGTAGACCTCAGGAATTTCATAGATTCCAGTTTCAACTTCTGCACCATAGACATTGTCTCCACCACGGATAATCATGTCCTTTGCGCGGTCTTCTATAAAGATGAAACCTTCGTCATCGATACGTCCCAAGTCACCTGTTCGCAGCCACCCATCCACGATGGTTTCCTTATTTGCATCTGGGCGATTCCAATAACCACGAATGAGCATTGGACCCTTCATCCAGATTTCTCCGGATGTATTGCGAGGGACTGGGTTCGCATCTTCGTCTCGAATTTCTAGTTCCATTCCTGGAATAGGAATGCGACCAGTTGAATTCGGGTGCGAGGTGTATTCAGAGCCAACATTTCCTGGGCCATACGCATTTGTTTCTGTCATTCCATAACTGAGGTTTGGACGACCACTCTTGAAAGCGCCATCAACTTGTTCGACGAGCTTCGCCGGTGCCGGAGCACCACCTCCACCAACGACGTTTAGCGAAGAGGTGTCGTATTTTGAGAAGTTAGGGTGCTGAACTAAGTCCCACGACTGTGTTGGCACTCCAGTGAACGTCGTGATGTGGTGCTTTTCAATGAGCTGAAGGGCTCGCTCGGGATCCCACTTGAACATAATGACCATTTTGAACTGGTACGCAAAGTTTGAAAGCATCACTGCCATGCCCGTTACGTGGAATAGTGGCACGGCCAAGATCCCAACATTGGGAAATGGTGAGTCCTTCTTTTCTTGCGCAAGACCCTCAACACGCTTCCCATTGGCGCTCGCACGAGCACTGAATGCCATCATTGAGTTCGCAACGGCCTGGTGCGTCGAAACAGCGCCCTTAGGAAATCCTGTAGTTCCTGAAGTGAACAGAATGATTGCGTCCATGTCGGTCGTAATCTCGACGAATGGCATTGCTTCACCACGAACGACAACATCTTCCCAGCGTTTTGCAACAGCTGGAATTGTAACGTCGCCTTCTCGAACAGTGATCATCTTGGTGCCATTGCGCTCACATGGGCCAGTAGCGCGCTCAATTCGCTCGCTGTCAACGATGAGCACGCTAAGGCCAACATCTTTAAGGGAGAACTCAAGCTCTTCTTCAGTCCACCATGAGTTCATTGAAACCGATACAGCTCCAATGCCTGTAATTGCGGTGAAGGAAACAACCCACTCAGGAAGGTTGCGCATTGAGATTCCAACGCGGTCGCCTGGCTTAATGCCATAGGTGTGAACAAGTGCATACGCGAGAGCGTCTGCTTCTTGGTGCGTCTTTTTGTATGACCATTCTTCGTCTTCGTAGACCATGTAGGTCGCATCGGATTCTCGAGATGGATTGAATACGTCTCTCAGCGCCTTCGGGGCGTTCTTGAAAACCTTCATCGGGACACCGTTTACGACGCCGTCTTCAAGCTCGAACCAAGACCCTGGCCCTGTTACTTCATCGATAGATTCTTGGTACCCAAGTGCCACTGATTTCCCCCTGCTTGAATGTAAATCCTACGCAGGTTGACGGGGGTCAAGTCAATAATCGATATGGAAGTTCCGTGTTCTCAGGCCATGCCGGCTAGAGGCCTTTTACAGCGTTGCAGGCTTGGCGTTCGCCGCAATTGAAGCGGCCTTTTGAGCCATGCGCTCAACCGTGGCACCGAGTTGCTTGATCATCTCAGCCAGCTCCGCACGGGCCTTTTCAGCCTCTGCTGTAAGCCCGGAAATGTGGTTCACGTCCCAGAGGTTTAGTACTGGGTCTAGAACATCTTTTAGGAATTGGCTAAGACCGTAGATCCCCTCACGAGCAATACGAACTGCGTGGCGAGTGAAGCTCGGAATGCCAGTTCCTGGCATTGCGAATGCCTGCGCCTGTTTAGCTGCAGAAATCATCATTGCTGAAGGATCAATTGCGAATGCGGCCATCACCAAGTCACGGTAGAAGAGGTAGTGCTTGGTTTCGTCACCAGCCACGAGGGCGAGTACATTTCGCCCCATCTTGTCGTCTTTAGGCAAGTGAGCTCCAGTATTACGGTGAGCAATCTGAGTGGCACGTTCTTGGAAGGCAACGTAAGTGATCAAGTCGGCGAAAGATTCAGGTTGAGGAACTTCACCCTTCTTCATTTGAACACGTCGTCCATCTTCGAGCAATGTCGGATCAATGCAGCGTGTGATGTGAACCCAGTCACGCATAACCATGGAGTGACGATTTTCTTCCATGGTCCACTGATTGTTCCATTCACGAATTGGGTGCCCCTTTGGAGTGTAACCAAGCAACGTGTTTGTGTAATAAGGAAGATTGTCCTCGGTGAGGAGGTTTACGTAGATTGAGCTGCGCACACCCGGCGAAAGTGGGTAGTCATTTTCGTGCCACGCATGCTCGCCAAAGTTTTGTCCCTGTCCCCAGTTGATTTGCTCGTGTGGGTACCAGAGGCGTGGAGCTTCGAGGTGGCGGTTGTAGAGACGCTCAACGTCAGGAGCGATTTCAAGAAGAAGATCAGTTTTGCTGTTCGGTAGCTGCTTGATAGACATCGAAAACTTTCTGGTCTGTAGCTGAGAGAACAGTACGGTTCCAGCGTAACCGCCATTTGAAGTTAAAGGTCGGTCAGAACGGCGTTAATTTGTGCTTGTGAATTGGTGCTCAAGATGTATGTAGCCTTGCCTGCGTGCCACTTCTAAATACCCTGGTCCCAAGAGACTTTAGAAACGCGATTACACCGCAACTGAAGCGCTATTTCCTAGGGACAGTTCTGGGGTGCATCGGTAACGGACTTACCTTTTCAATGTTCGTAATTTACGTTCACAATGTCCGCCATTTCTCGATTTGGTTTGCGTCAATGCTTCTCGTTATTGGTGCAGTATCGGGGCTTGTCTGCAGTCCGATCATCGGAACCCTCGTTGACAAATTTGGCCCTGTGCTTGTCCTCGTTCCCTCGCTAGTTCTCGAAGCGATTTCATTAGTGGTGTGGGCCTACGCACACACGTACTTTTCTCTCATCGCCTCGAACTTTGTTATTGCAATTACCGGAGGCGCATTCTGGGGACCAGGAAGCACGTTGCTCTCGCGGCTCATAGATGAACAACACCGCCAGCGAGCATTCGGACTTAACTTCATGTTTGTCAACCTCGGCATTGGATTTGGTGGACTTATCGCGGCCAGCATTGTTGACCTAAATCACACCTTCACGTTCACCATTCTTTATCTCTTGAACGCAGCAACTGCGATAGGAATCGCAATAGTTTTCACAACGCTTTGGAAATACGGAAAACGTGACGATTCAGATGAATTGACCAAGGAACAAGAAGACGAGGGTTGGGGCGATGTCCTTCGAGACAAGAGACTTATTCGTTACGTCAGCGCTTCACTGATACTTATGCTTGGCGGTTACGGCTCACAAGAAGCGGGGTTCAGTCTGTTTGTTGTGAATGATTTGAAGATTCCTGTTCACGTGATTGGAATCATGTTCTTTTGCAACACCACGACAATCATTGCGTCTCAGCTTTTCGTGACGAATCTGGTGGAGAATAAAAGCCGCACTCGTGTCATGGCGTTGGCAGGACTTCTATGGTTCAGCTTTTGGTTCATTCTTTTTGCCGCGTTAAAAATGCCTGAAATCCTGGCGATTGTTTCAATCTGCATCGGAATGGGCATATTCGCAATCGGTGAAACCCTGATCAATCCAGTTGGTTCAGCGCTCATCAATGAGATCGCTCCTGAGCATTTACGCGGACGCTATAACGCTGCCTCCGGGCTCACGTGGGGCGTTTCATCAATGGTGGCTGCAGCGTTTACTTCGATTCTTTTCAGCTCGAATCTTGGATCTTGGTGGCCACTATTTATTGGTAGTGCTTCTCTAGGCGGCTCATTAATGATGCTCAGCCTTCGAAAGAGTTTGACTCCTAAAGAAGACGGTCGAATTACTCAATAAAAAATCCCGGGGCAGTTGCCCCGGGATTTTCATTACATCGTTAATGCTTAGATCAACTGCAACCACTTGTTGCGCCACAGCTGGCACATACGTGGCATGAACCAGCACGTTGCATCTGGTCACCACACTGGTAACACATTGGAGCGTCGTGGCTCTCAGTTGCTGGAGTCTCGCGTGGAGGCTGCGCAGCAGGCTTTGGAGCTACTTCAATCAATGTTGGCTGGATGCTGATGCCAGCTGATGGTGTTGACTGCTCAACAACTTCAGGAAGTGTTGGCTGGATGCGCTCGCTTGTTGAAAGCACACCAATTTCTTCACGCTCTGATGGGCTTAGGTAGTCAAGCGCCATACGACGGAAGATGTAGTCAACGAGTGACGTTGCAATACGTAGGTCTGCATCGTCAGTCATTCCTGATGGTTCGAACTTCAAGTTGACGTACTTGCGAACATAGGTTGCAAGTGGCACGCCGTGCTGGAGTCCGAGGCTGATTGAGATCGAGAAGGCATCCATGATTCCAGCAAGGGTTGAGCCCTGCTTTGAAACCTTAATGAACACTTCACCTGGACGACCGTTTTCGTATTCACCAACAGTTACGTATCCTTCACAGTCCGCAACACGGAATGAGAATGTTGTTGATACGCGACGGCGTGGAAGACGCTCACGAACAGCACCAACTACAACGCTGGTGCCACCCTCAGACTTAGCAATCTGAAGCTGTGCTTCGAGTGCGTTGATCTTGGTCTGAAGTTCTGCAGCCACGCTGTCAGTAGCGGTAACTGAGTTTGTTGACTCTTCGCCGTCCTTCTTGGCAGTTGAAAGTGGCTGTCCAACCTTGCAGTTGTCGCGGTAGATAGCAACAGCCTTAACACCAAGCTTCCAAGCGTCCAGGTGAAGGTTTTCTACGTCTTCGATGGTTGCATCTTCTGGCATGTTCACTGTCTTTGAGATTGCACCCGAGATGAATGGCTGCACTGCGCCCATCATCTTCACGTGACCTAGGTAGTGAATGGTGTTGTCACCCATTGAGCATGCGAATACTGGAAGGTGCTCAGGCTTAAGAGCCGGCGCACCCATGATTGACTTGTTCACGTCAATGTATTCAACAATCGCAGTAACTTCGTCGTCTGAGTAACCGAGCTTGGTAAGTGCACGTGGCACTGTCTGGTTAACAATGGCCATGTTTCCACCACCAACGAGCTTCTTGAACTTCACGAGTCCAAGGTCAGGCTCAATTCCAGTGGTGTCACAGTCCATGAGAAGTCCGATTGTTCCGGTTGGAGCAAGAACAGTGGCCTGGGCGTTACGTGTTCCGTAACGTGTTCCAAGGTCAACTGCTTCTTCCCATGCGTGCTGTGCGGCTTCCAAGATGTCAGCAGGAGCAAGCTTCGCGTCAATCTGGTACGAAGCGTCACGGTGCATGCGAAGAACATTGATCATCGGCTCAGCGTTCTCAGCAAAACCTTCGTGAGGTCCCATACGTCCAGCAGTGCGAGCACTGGTGGCATAAGCATGTCCAGTCATCAATGCAGTGATTGATGCAGCAACTGCACGGCCCTCGTCTGAGTCGTACGCAAGACCAGATGCCATGAGTAGCGCACCGATGTTGGCGTAACCAAGTCCGAGCTGGCGGAACTTGCGTGAGTTGATACCAATCATCTCTGTCGGGTAGTCAGCAGCACCAACGATGATTTCTTGAGCAGTGAAGAGAACTTCAATTGTGTGCTTAAACGCTTCAACGTCAAAACGACCGTCTTCGCGTAGGTAGTGCATCAAGTTGATACTTGCAAGGTTGCAAGCTGAGTTGTCAATGTGCATGTACTCAGAGCAAGGGTTCGAACCATTAATACGGTCGGTGTTGCTTGAGGTGTGCCACTTGTTAATAGTGGTGTCGAACTGCAGACCTGGGTCAGCACATTCCCATGCAGCACGAGCCATTTGACGCCATAGGTCGCGGGCCTTTACGGCACGAACTGTTGCACCACCGGCACGAGCCGTGAGGTTCCAGTCTGCGTCGTCAAGAACAGCTTGCATGAAGTCATCAGAAACACGAACAGAGTTGTTAGCGTTCTGGTACTGAATTGAGTGAATGTCCTTACCGTCTAAGTCCATGTCAAAGCCGTTGTCACGAAGAACGCGTGCCTTCTTCTCTTCGTTGGCCTTACACCAGATGAACTCTTCGATGTCTGGGTGATCTGCATCAAGCATGACCATCTTCGCTGCGCGACGAGTCTTTCCACCGGACTTAATAGTTCCAGCAGAAGCGTCAGCACCACGCATGAATGAAACAGGACCACTCGCGGTTCCTCCGCCTTCGAGGCCTTCAGCACTTGAGCGAATCTTTGAAAGGTTTACACCAGCACCTGATCCACCCTTGAAGATGATTCCTTCTTCGGTGTACCAGTTAAGAATTGAACGCATTGAGTCCTGCACCGCGAGGATGAAGCATGCGCTTCCCTGCTGTGGAACGTCCTTCACACCAATGTTGAACCACACCGGTGAGTTGAATGCGGCTTTTTGTGTGACCAGGATGTGCTTCAGTTCTGAACGGAATGTCTCGGCTTCTTGTTCATCTACGAAGTAGTTCGAGTCAATGCCCCAGTTGGCAACGGTGTCAACAATGCGGTCTACAACCTGCTTAAGGCTGGTCTCGCGCTCAGGGAGTCCGAGGGTTCCACGGAAGTACTTCTGGGCAAGAATGTTCGTGGCGTTGAATGACCATGAAGCTGGGACTTCGACACCAAGTTGTTCGAAGGCAACTGATCCATCGCGGAAATTCGAGATACGCGCATCACGACGGTCCCAAATAATTTCGTCATAAGGGTGACGGTCCTCCGTTGTAAAAAATCTGCGAATACCAATTCCAAGTCGCTGAGGTGCGATAGCCATTTCTCTCTCTTTTCTTTCCGAATCCGACACTAAAACTGCTTCCAGCGGTCAAGGAGTCGGGAAAACAAGGATAGTCGCTCCAAGCCCCCAAAACCACCATATGTAGTGGTTTTCCTAATTCACACCGCAAGATGCTGTGTCATTACAGCACTGTAATTACATCAAGTCAACTCTATTTTGGACTTTTTTGAATTATTTTTACGCCCCTAGCCATACGGACTTCTAGACCCCTCGAACCCTAAGTAGCCTGACCCCTATGGAGTTAATTCTCGCCCTCGACGCAGGCACTTCAGGGGTCCGTACAGCCGCCTTCGACCAGAGGGGTGTGCTCGTTGATTCGAGCTACCGAGAACTAACCCAGCATTTCCCTGGGCCAGGGCTGGTGGAGCACGATCCGGCAGAAATCGCCGACCTGGCAATTGCCACCCTCAG
>Ga0214212_1000105_pt1 | contig 27604 bp, 25 predicted proteins | sample TroBogEpilimnion_25_FD_153050 | JGI IMG/M metagenome (GOLD analysis project Ga0214212, IMG submission 153050) | Freshwater microbial communities from Trout Bog Lake, WI - 18AUG2009 epilimnion | ecosystem: Environmental > Aquatic > Freshwater > Lake > Epilimnion/Euphotic zone | place: Trout Bog...
CAATGGTTGGGATTTTCTCGCCTTGTACTGGTCATAGCCAAAGATAACGAGCGCCACTAAAGCTCCATTTAGGACTAACCAGAAAGCGGTGTGACTCAAAGAGTTCGTGACCCTTTGGGCGAGCCCGGTCATCACAGCTTTCGCTAAGAGATCATTCCCGTGAGCCCCAGCAACCAACTGATTGGCGACACCAGCCAATACATACAAAATACCGGCCGGAACCAAATACCCAACAATCCCAATCACATATTTCCCAATACGTGATCGAACCAAAAGAACAATTGATAGCAGAAGGAATATGGTTCCTACTAGCCAAACAATCACCGAGCCTGAGCCGAGTGAATTCACGTTGGACAAACTTATTGATGACGGCTTGAAAGTGAAATTCAACTTGTTGGCACCCGCAATCTTCGCGGGAATCGCCGGATCAATTTGGTGAATTATGGCCGTTGCCTGGTTAACCAGTGGCGAGAAGTCGAGAACAGTTGTTTTGTGAGTCTGTACCGCACTGTAGGCAGCTTCAACTTTTTGTGCGACCAAACGCTCGACTTCGGCATTGTTCATCAAGGTGAAAATCGCCGAATTCAACACTGGCTGAGTAAGACCTATTTGCTGAGCCACTTGCGGCGAAACCGAATTCTTTATTTCGGTTATGAGCTGACTGGCGACCGCGACTTGCACGGGCTTTTCCTTCATTAAAGCTGTCACTGTGTTGCCAGCGTTGGTTGAGTTACCTATCACTCCCCATCCTGCTCTCATGGGACCGGACGCCGTAATCAGTATTACGGCGAGAGCGGTCAAGACTGAGGCAACACTGAGTCGAACTACTGATTTAACGGTTGATTGTTCACTAGTCATTTGAATCTCCTGATACAACTCTCCCATTTCCTCTCACTGTTCGCTCACCGAATCCCGAATTTTTGGAATTTGCAGAGAACTACCTTTGTATGGCTTTTACCGCCACATAATGGTTGGGTGAGCAAACCATCTAGGGTCGCCAAGGTCAAGAATGGGATTGCCCCACGAGAGTGCACCGTTTGTCATCGTCCATTTGAATGGCGGGCCAAATGGAAAAACAGTTTCGAGGAAGTTCTCTACTGCTCACGCAAGTGTGCCCGTGAAGCCAAGTCAATTCGGAAGCAATCGGACCGTTGAAACAAACTTTCCTAGTACTCGGTGATCAGCTCTCAACGGACGTGAGTCCGTGGCCAGATCTGGACCGCGACACGGTCATCTTGATGATTGAATGCGAAAACCTCATTCATCAGCCCAGACACTTGACTCGCACGAGTCTTTACCTAGCGGCGATGCGGCAATTCGCCGACCGCGCCACCTCCCTAGGCTTTCGCGTCGATTATCGGAGAGCCGCCACTTTTACAGGAGCTGTTCAAGCCCACCGAAACGAGTTCCAACCAGAGCGCATCTTCATGAATACACCTCGGGGACGGCGAGCTATTTCCTTGTTTTCCAATCTTGAAATTGAATTCCTCCCCGACCCCTTCTACTTAACTGACGTCGAAGAAATGCGCGCTCGAAAGAAGCGGCCCGCGACATTGGAAAACTTCCAGCGCGAGCAGAGAAAACGCTTGAACATACTCATGGATGGCGAGGAGCCGATTGGTGGTCAATGGAACTTTGACTCATCAAATCGCGAACCCCTTCCCCGTGACGGCGGATCTTGGCCTGAGCCTTGGGTCGCTCCACTTGATTCAGATGAAGTAGCCCTGGTGAATGAGTTAACTCCGACTCACCCAGGTGATGACTCGTTGAAATATTGGCCTCGAACGAGAGAACAAGCGCTCGACCAACTGCGCGACGCTGTGGAGAGAATTATCCCGCGCTTCGGTCCTCATGAGGATGCCGCAAGTGCTGACAATTGGCACCTTGCTCACTCTCGACTAAGCCCCGCACTCAATATGGGTCTGCTTCATCCACGAGAGGTAGTAGCCGCCATCACTAAAGCATTTGAGTCTGGCCTAATTCCTCTCGAGAGTGCTGAGGGCTTCATCAGACAAGTAACTGGCTGGCGTGAATGGGTATGGCTTCTTCATCACCTGCGCACCGATGAGTACGAGAGTCTTAATTTCCTCGGCGCAACCAATCCGCTACCTAAGTCCTGGATCGAGATGGGGCAACACGAGATGCGATGCCTTAACTCGGTGTTCTCTCATCTTCGGCGATTCGGTTGGAACCACCACATTGAAAGACTGATGGTGCTCGCGAATGCCGCAACACTCGCTGGAATCGATCCCTTAGAGCTTTCGAACTGGATGGCTACCACCTACGTTGATGGGGCGCAATGGGTAATGGAAGCCAACGTAATTGGGATGGGCACCTTTGGCGACGGTGGACAAACTGCAACCAAGCCCTACATTGGCGGCGGCAATTACATCTCCAAAATGACAAACTTCTGCAAGGGTTGTCGGTTCTCACCAACCATTCGCACCGGTGATGATGCCTGCCCCTTGACAACACTGTATTGGGATTTCCTAATTCGAAATGAAGCAGCACTCGCAAAGGTGAATCGAATTGCACCACAGCGCAAGGCCGCTCTAGCTCGACCAGATCTGAAGGAGATTCGCACACAGGCCCCCGAAGCGACCAGGATCATTTTGCAGGGTAAACGGAAGTAATTTGTGGAGACGATGGGGATCGAACCCACGACCTCAGGCTTGCAAAGCCCGCGCTCTACCAACTGAGCTACATCCCCGAAGGGATTACCAGTCTACCAATTTCTCTCACGCGGCGATTTTGCCCCGACGTACCTTGTCGCCAAGCTTGGTAATTACAAGGAAAGCCACGATTGCGTCAAGGACACAAATGGCCCCGGGGAACGCAGCTCCGGCCGTGGTGAACTGCTGGAGGGTGAGCAGCGTTATACCCGTGTAAATCGAGCCCATAAGAAATGGTGCGTATTGCTCTGAGGCGGGATCCAGCCACGCCTTGCGCAAAGTTGGCAGAGCTGCCAGTTGGTCGGCCACTACAAAACTCAAAAGTCCAATCAACGGTTGATTGCTAACGAGCCAGTAAATAAGGCCGAGGACTGAAAGCGCGCCACAGATGTAATCAAAGGTGGTCACCTCCCAAGAGCCGTTTTTCGCGATGAAGGTAACGATGAGAACCAAGCCCGGCATTAGTCCGAGCATGAGCGTGGTTAACGAGGCGATTCCAACGTGTTGCTGGACCTCGGAAATAAAGGCGAGAATTCCCTCGACGGTCCATAGACCCCAGGTGATTCGGTGTGGGCGAACAGTCGACCCTTTAGCCAAGATGGCGCGCATATAGCTAAATGTGCCCCAGGCCGAAATAGCAATGGCAACAAAGATGAAGCGCTGGTCAATCATGGCCAAAGTATTACAGAGAATTAGGGGTCAGTGGGCTCCAAAGAGGGACTCGGCGAGGTGGTGTAGATTGGTACCCCTGTAGGGGCTATAGCTCAGTCGGTTAGAGCGCGTCACTGATAATGACGAGGTCGTAAGTTCGATTCTTACTAGCCCCACCACACACTTCCCCAATTTGCCGGTAGCCTTTTTGCAAAAGGAGTCACCATGAGTATTGACCGGTCAAAAATGTCGAGCGTTGAGCGCGAAAAGGCAGCTGTTTTTCATTCCTGGTCTGCTCAAGCCACTCTTAACCCCATGATGGTTAAGTCCGCCATCGGCTCAACCATGACCCTCGAAGACGGAACCACCTATCTCGACTTCAGTTCCCAGTTGGTCAACGTAAACATTGGCCACCAACACCCCAAGGTCGTTAAGGCCATTCAAGACCAAGCGGCTCTCTTGGCGACCGTCGCTCCCCAACACGGGTATGAGGCTCGCTACGTTGCGGCCGAGATGATTCTCGACCACGCCTTCGAAGGTGCACACAAGGTGTTCTTCACTAATGGTGGTACCGAAGCGAACGAGCACGCTGTTCGTATGGCCAAGCTGTTCACCGGGCGACACAAGGTCATGTCGACCTTTCGTAGTTACCACGGAGCTACCACAACTTCAATTAACTTGACCGGTGATCACCGTCGCTGGGCTAATGACACCGGCACCGCTGGAGTCGTCCACTTCTTTGGCCCCTTCCTCTACCGTTCGGCATTCTTCGCCGAGACCGAAGAACAAGAGTGCGAGCGCGCTCTTCAATACCTCGAGTCCACCATTCAATTCGAAGGTCCCAACACGATTGCCGCAATCATTCTTGAGAGCATTCCCGGCACCGCCGGAATTATGGTTCCACCCAAGGGATACCTCAACGGTGTTCGCAAGATTTGTGACAAATACGGCATTGTTTACATCGCCGATGAAGTGATGGCGGGATTTGGTCGTGCTGGTGCTTGGTTTGCGCACCAACTCTTCGACGTAACTCCAGACCTTGTTACCTTCGCCAAGGGAGTTAACTCTGGGTACGTTCCACTGGGTGGCGTCATAATCAACGAAGCAATCTCGACCTTCTTTAACGACCGCGTCTACCCCGGCGGATTGACCTACTCGGGTCACCCACTCGCGGTGGCTTCAGCGGTCGGTGCGATGCAAGCCATGGAAGAAGAGGGTGTCATCGAAAACGCCAAGATGATCGGTGAAGAAATTCTTGGACCGGGACTGCGTGCCCTCGCCGAGAAGCACAAGATCATTGGCGAGGTTCGCGGAGTCGGTGTGTTCTGGGCTCTTGATCTAGTGGTCGACCGAGCTACCAAGGAACCCCTCGCCCCCTACGCCGGCACCTCTCCAGCCATGGGTGAACTCATGGCGGCCTGCAAGGCACAAGGTCTACTGCCAATGATGAACTACCACCGTCTGCACATGGTGCCGCCTTGCACCGTTACCCGCGAAGAGGCCGAACGTGGCATTGCCATGTTGGACAAGGCCCTCGAATCGGTTGCCAAGTACTACGTGGGTAAGTAACTGAATAATTGCGAATTATTCGCAAATTGTGCATAGGGCTCAGAAGTCCTCGGTACTGTTGATTCATGCCTGCAATCACCGTAGATAATCCGCTCGAACTACCAAAGGTTGCTTCTCCCGTTGAGGGCGACCGAGCTCGTCGAGTCAAGCAGATCACCACCGCTCCTCGTGGTCTCGAGGGCGAGGGCTTTCCCGTGCGACGAGCTTTCGCCGGTATCGATATCGCTGACCTTGACCCCTTCATCCACATGGACCAGATGGGTGAGATCAACTACGGCCCGGGTGAGCCCAAAGGAACGCCGTGGCACCCACACCGTGGTTTTGAAACCGTGACCTACATGATGGAAGGTACGTTCTTGCACCAAGACTCAATTGGTGGTGGTGGAGTCATTGAAAATGGTGCGACCCAGTGGATGACCGCTGGTGCGGGCATCTTGCACATTGAGCGACCACCAGACGCACTGATCGACAGCGGTGGCTTATTCCACGGCGTTCAGTTGTGGGTCAACCTGCCATCAAAACTCAAGATGGCCACCCCGCGTTACCAAGACATTGGCGCCAACGCTATTTCGTTGGTAACTAATAACAATGGTGACGCTGTTATCCGCGTCATCGCCGGAGACCTCGGCGAGTTCGCCGGACCCGGTGTCACGCACACCCCAATCTCGATTGTCCACCTGACTCTTTTTCCTGGCGGATCAGTGGCGCTGCCCTGGAACTCTGAGTACAACGCGTTAACCTACATTCTCGATGGTCAGGGCACGGTGGGCACCGAGCGTGCTCCAATCAGTTCGGGACAGATGGCTGTTCACGTCGACGGTGATTACCTGGTTCTCAGCGCTGACGCGGAGCAACACTCCAGCACCGGGGCGATGGAGGTCTACATCATGGGTGGCGAGCGCATCGGCGAGCCGGTTGCCGCGTACGGGCCATTCGTGATGAACACTCGCGCCGAGCTGCAGCAAGCCTTCGATGACTACCAGGCTGGACGACTAGGACAGATTCCCGCCAACCACATTTAATTCTTGGTTAGCGAGTAACTCGCTCCAGGGCTGGCAGAGCTGAAGCGGCTGCATCGCAACGAGATAACGCATCTGCCACGCCTAGGCCGAATAGCCAGTTGGCAATCATGCGATGTCCGCCTTGAGTCAGAATTGATTCAGGGTGGAATTGCACGCATTCAAAGGGCAACGTCGTGTGGCGCAAGGCCATAATTAGCCCGTCACCAGTAGCTGATACTTCGTATCCTTCGGGTACCTTCTCAACAACGAGTGAGTGGTACCGACCAACGCGCAGCGGACTCTCTAGCCCAGTGAAAATACCTTTGCCGTCGTGCTGAATTTCGGTGGCACGACCGTGAACCAGTGCGGGAGCGAGGACGACCTCTGATCCAAAGGCCAGTCCCATTGCTTGGTGGCCCAAACAGACGCCCAGCAGTGGAATTGACTGTGCCTCGCACAATTCAATTACTTGGCCAAGGACCTCGACTTCGCGAGGATGCCCGGGGCCAGGTGAGATGAGCACACCGTCGTACCTGTTCTTGGATATTGACGTCAGGTCGACTTCGTTCGAACGGACGACTTCAACCTCGGCGCCGAGTTCACCGACGTAATGAACGAGGTTGTAAACGAAGGAGTCGAAATTATCGATTACCAAAACGGTCTTGCCCACGGGGAAGAGCCTAGTGGTCTAAGCCACTACGCTCTCTAGTCATGTGGACGCCCTCGCTCGACGAAGAGTCATTCGCCGCTCGAGTAAGGGCCGGTGAAAACTTCATCGCTCTTTCGACCACCCTCCAACTCGACCGCGCCACCCCAATCACTATTTACGATCGACTCCGTAACGAAGGCGCTTTTGTGTTGCTCGAGAGTGCCGCATTGGCGGAAGAAACTGGTCGCTACTCCTTTATTGGACTTGACCGCTTGTGGCGAGTTCGCTCCTTGCGTAATGGCGAAACCACGGTAAGTGAGGGTGAAACCTTTACGGCCTACTCAACCACACCTCCTCTCGACATAATTAAGGGTCAGCTCTCTCGCTACAAAACAGCCGACCAACCTGAGTTGCCCGGACTCTTTGCGGGGGCTATTGGCTACATCTCGTACGATTACGTCCGCCGACTCGAATCTCTTCCCCGTCCTGACGATGGTGCTACTTGGCCAGACGTAGATTTCTCCTTCGCACGTTCAATGATTGTGGTTGACCACGTCCGTCATTCGACAACGGTGATTGTGGGAGCGTTAGTTGACCAGGAAGGCGACCTCGCCTATAGCCGGGCCAAGGAACGGCTCTCTCACATCGCTGACGTTCTTTTGTCGGGACCCACCAAATTGGACCCAGCCACTGAAGAACTGGTGGCCTCGGCACCACAGCGAAAAGAAAACATCGAAATTCGGTCAATTGCCGAGCGACTCTCGAACTTTTCGAAGTCCGAATACTGCGACGTCGTTGTCAAAGCCAAGGAACACATTCGAGCCGGAGACATCTTCCAGGTCGTGCCCAGCCAGCAATTTAAGCGCAAAACGTCAGTCGATCCCCTGACCCTCTACCGAATATTGCGCTCACTCAATCCTTCTCCCTACATGTATCTTCTCGATACTGGCGACTCTCAATTAGTTGGCGCATCTCCAGAAATGCTCGTTCAGGTTGACAAGGGCGTTGTTCACACTCGCCCCATTGCCGGTACTCGTCGCCGTGGGGTCAACGCTGAAGCGGACCACGCTCTCGAAACTGAAATGCTGAGTGACGAAAAGGAAATCGCCGAGCACATGATGCTCGTCGACCTGGGCCGTAATGACGTCAGTCGAGTTGCCGAGACTGGCACTGTGCGAGTTGATTCACTCGGCAAAGTTGAGCGATTTAGCCACTTGATGCATCTGGTTTCTCAAGTCAGTGGACGTCTAAAGCAAGGCTGGACATCCTTTGATGCCCTAAACGCCCTCTTTCCCGCCGGCACATTGAGCGGAGCACCCAAAGTTCGTGCCATGGAATTGATTGATACCTTCGAGCCAGTTCACCGCGGTCCTTACGGTGGTGCGGTTGGTTACTTCGCACTTAATGGTGACGCCGACTTCGCAATCACTATCCGCACCGTCGCTCTGCGAGATGGCACCGCCACCGTTCAAGCTGGGGGTGGCGTAGTGGCTGATTCGTCACCTGAATTTGAGTACGAAGAGTGCATCTCTAAAGCGAGTGCCCCTCTGCTCGCTCTCGAACTCGCTGATCCCTCTAACTAGTCGTTAGATACCGCTACGAGGCGGTCAAGTACGCGTTGCGCCGCACCACTCAAGACGCTTTCACTAGCGAGGGCAAAACCTGACTCCAGCGAATCACAGCGCTTAGCAACCACTAGCGCAAGTGCCGCATTGGCACAGGCAGCATCAAATACTGGACCGCGTTCACCGGCCAAGAAGTTTCGGACTACGGTCACGTTGTGAAGTACGTCACCGCCACGTAGTTGATCGGTGGTGGCATGGACCCCAAGGAGAGATCCCGCGTCAATTCGCTCTTCGCGAACTGTGCCGCCTTCGACGAAGTTGACGCTTGAAGGCCCATTAAGAGAAAGCTCATCCAGGCCATCATCAGCTGTCACTAGTGCCGCCGAGGTCATTGAGCGCGAAGCAATAACGCTGGTCATCTTCGGCAACATTTCCTTGGGAGCCACCCCAATCAGCGAATAGTTGACCTGGGCCGGATTCGCCAATGGTCCGAGCACATTAAAAATTGTGCGAAAGCCAAGCGCACGTCGGATTGGAGCGATTTTTCCAAGCATCGGGTGAAAAACCGGAGCGAACATAAAACCAAAGTTTGCTTCGGCGAGACACTCCTTCACAACGGCCATGTCTACTGCGATGTTGACCCCAAGACCCTCGAGGACGTCAGCTGAACCGACCGACGATGACGCTGAGCGATTGCCGTGCTTGGCAACCTTGACTCCGGTTCCCGCCACGGCGAGCGAAGCCATCGTTGAAATATTTACCGAGTCGAGCTGATCGCCACCGGTTCCAACGATGTCGAGCGCGCCTTCGGGAAGCGAGAATGTGACCGCCTTGGAAATGAGGGCATCTACGAAGCCGGTCATCTCCTCGTTGGTTTCACCCTTGCTGGTGAGTGCGGTGAGGAATGCGCCAATGGCGATCTCGTCGACCTGTCCGGACAAGACCTCTTCGAGGGCTTCACGAGCTTGTGCTCGCTCGAAACTCACGCCTCGAACCAGCGGGGATAAAACGTTGCGGGTGAACTCTGTCGCCATTAGTTGAGTTTAAGTGCCGCTGACTTTCTCGCCCTACTTGGAGGAGATGTCCTTAGCGATCTCTTCTAGGTGGTTTAGCCAAATCGACATGTGGCCCTCTTCGGCGAAGTAGTGGCCCGAAGACCCTGGAATTGACTTGGTTAGCCAATTGCCATGGGAAGAGGGCACCATCAGGTCGTTGCTGCCATACCAGAGGGAGGTAGGCACCTTGATGTCGGAAACGGAAAATCCCCAAGGCTTCAGAAATGCCCGGTCGTCATCGAAGAACCCGTCGCTGCTCTTGGAAAACGCGTGCGCGTATTCACTCGCCGCACGTTCACGCAGGTAAAGCGGCGCCCACGCGGCCTTGTCAACATCACTCATGACGTCACCAAACAACTCAATTACGTTCTCAACTGTCGCACCCTTGAAGGCATCGCCAGCTGCACGAGCGTGTTGTTCGTATTCGGGTCCGCCGGCCTTCGCGAGTTCAAACTCGTCGATGTTGCCCTGCCCCATTCCTTCAGTCCAGTCGAAGTCTGCGTCAATCGGTGCGACGCCCGCTACCGAAAGTGCACCAGTGCAGCGAGGATCTAGTGCAGCGCACGCGAGTGAGTGTGGTCCACCACCGGACCATCCGACTGAGACGTAGTTAGAGCGACCCTCCGCATCCAAAATTGCATCAACATCTGAAACAACGTCGGCGATGGTTCGGCCTTCATGGCGACTGGATTCGCCGTATCCTGCACGCGAATAAGCAATAACGAAGAAGTCGCCCATTCCCAGTAGCTCTTGATACTGCATAAAGGTGAAAACACACCCCGGTGTGCCGTGGTGGAATACCACGGTCTTTCCTTCGGGATTCCCGATGGTGCCGTATTCGAGGTTGCGGCCATCGGCGGTAGGGAGCGAACGAAGTGTGAGTTCCATAGAGCGCAATCCTAATGTTCGCGAGAGTACTTAACCCTTGACCCCTACAATTGGTTAATGGGAACCTACCTTGACGCGATAATCGAGCGGCATCGACTCAGAGCCTCGACCGATTCGCGCTCGTGGCAGGAGCGCTTAGAACTTGCAACCCCAAAAACGGCCACCTTCGGTCAAGCCCTAAAAGCTGGACCAAACGTTTCAGTAATCGCCGAGATCAAACGAAAGAGCCCCTCTAAGGGTTGGCTCGCGCCAGACCTCAACGCAGCCGCCATGGCTACGCTCTACGTTCAAAATGGGGCTAGCGCCATCTCAGTCCTCACCGATGAAGAGGGATTCGGCGGAACCCTTAAGGACCTTCGAGAGGTGCGTGCCATAACTGCGGCACCGGTTCTTCGCAAAGATTTCACCGTTAGTCACAACGACATTCTCGATGCCTTCGATGCTGGTGCTGATGCTGTCTTGCTCATCGTGGCCGCCCTCTCAGATGAAGAATTGACCTCGTTCTTTGCACTTGCGAATCACCTTGGCTTGGATTCGCTCGTCGAGGTGCACTCGGCCGAAGAATCGCTCCGCGCCCAAGCCGCTGGGGCTGAGATCATTGGTATTAATCAACGAAACCTGAAGACTTTCGAGGTCGATGTTGAACACGCTGCTCGGCTCGCCTCATCGCTTCCCAGTCACGTGGTCAAAGTTTGCGAATCTGGTCTACGTCTGCCCTCTGATGTGGAAGCCGCGGGCCAAGCTGGTTTCGATGCGGTGTTGGTTGGTGAACACTTCGTAACCAGTGAGGACCCAGGCACTCTCGTTCGACATTTCACCTCGGTTCCTCGAGTATGAAGTCCCTCCCAGAATATTTCATCAAAATTTGTGGATTGACCCAGCAGGGCGATGTCGAACACGCCATCACTTCGGGTGCCACCGCAGTTGGCTTCATCTTCGCACCGAGTTCGCGCCAAGTCTCGATTGAACAAGCTCAAACACTCTCCAATGTGGCTGGCCCTGTTATTCGTGTTGGCGTTATGAAAGATCTGTCTGAAGTAGAAATTTTGGATGTCGTGGCAAATGTTGACCTCGATGCAGTACAACTCCACGATGAACCAAATCAAACTTTGGTCACCAACCTCCGTAGTAAGGGCTTGTACGTATTTGCTGTTCACCACCAGGGTGGCTGGCTGCCTCATTCTCTATCGGAATACTCGGCATTGTTGATTGACAATCCGGTGCCGGGTTCGGGTCAACAGAATGACTTCAGTTTCGTGGAGACTCTCGGCCTCAAAATTCCCGTCATTCTTGCGGGTGGTCTCAATCCTGAAAATGTCGGTGACGCAATTACGGAGTTTCGCCCATACGGTGTAGATGTCTCAAGTGGCGTCGAGAGTTCGCCGGGCAGTAAAGATTTGCGTAAAGTTTCAGCATTCGTCACTATGGCCTTGCGGGCCTTTGAGGATCAGTAATGGCACAACTAGATGTAATGGGCGCACCCAACGACGATGGTCGTTTTGGTGATTTTGGCGGACGGTTCATACCCGAAGCCCTCTACCCCGCGGTGAGTGAACTCGACGCTGCCTTCCGTGACGCCTGGGCCGACCCCATCTTTCGTGACGAGTTTCACACCACCTTGCGAATATTTGGTGGCCGTCCAACTCCCGTTACTCCCCTGCGTCGTATCTCTGAGGTACTCGGCATCCGCCTGTACGCCAAGCGTGAAGATCTTGCGCACACTGGCTCACACAAACTGAACAACGTGGTTGGTCAGGCCCTCCTTACGCGTCGTATGGGTAAGACCCGAATGATTGCTGAGACTGGTGCGGGACAACACGGTGTTGCTTCAGCCACCGCAGCTGCTCGACTTGGACTCGAATGCACGGTCTACATGGGCGAAGTCGATACCCAACGCCAAATTCTTAACGTCTTTCGCATGGAGTTACTGGGCGCCAAAGTTGTTCCCGTTACGTCTGGTTCGCGCACTCTTAAGGACGCCGTCAATGAAGCAATGCGCGAGTGGGTTACCTGTGTTGCTGACACCCATTACTGCCTTGGTTCAGTAATGGGCCCCCACCCATTCCCCTGGATGGTTCGTGAATTTCAAAGCATCATTGGCAAAGAGGCGCGTGACCAAATGCAGGAGTTCGAGGACAAGGTCCCTGATGCGATTGTTGCTTGCGTCGGTGGAGGTAGTAACGCGGCTGGAATTTTTGCTGGTTTCGCTAACGACACGAGTCGCCTAATTGGCGTTGAGGCTGCAGGTGGGGCCGCTATTGCATCGGGTGAACCGGGGGTACTTCACGGCATGCGCTCGATGTTGTTACAAGACCCCCACGGCCAAATTCGCGAAGCTCACTCAATCTCGGCTGGTCTTGACTATCCAGGAATTGGACCAGAGCACGCCCACCTCGCTGCCTCTGGCCGAGCAGAGTACGTCTCAATTCAAGACGACGAAGTCCTCGAAGGGCTATCTCTTCTGAGTCGCTACGAGGGAATCATCCCCGCACTCGAGACCGCTCACGCCGTGGCGTGGATCGCTAAGGAAGCTGGAAAGTCTTTGCCTACGGGCTCGACTGTTCTCTTGAACCTTTCCGGGCGGGGCGACAAGGACGTTGCCCAGGTTAAAGAAATGCTCGACGGTAAGGAATGAAGTCACTAGAGGTCACACTTCGCGAAGTTCGAAGCCAGGGACGTACTGCACTAGTCCCTTACTTTATGGCCGGACTAACTGACAATTGGGTAGAAACCATTAACGCCCTCATTGAAGGTGGCGCTGACGCAATTGAAATCGGTCTCCCTTTTTCGGATCCGCTCATGGACGGCGTTGTTATTCAAGAAGCCGGTACCCGAGCACTTGAGCGCGGAACCACCTTGGATTCGGTCGTCGAGGAACTCGCGAAGCATCAGTTCAGCGTTCCACTTATTGTCATGACTTATTACAACGTCTTGCTTCACGAGGGGCTGTCTTCGGCAGCCACAAAACTTAAGCGTGCAGGGATTAGCGGGGCAATCATCCCCGACTTAACCCTCGAAGAATCGGCTGAGTGGAAAAAGGCCTGTGACGAAAACGACATTGCCACAATTCTCATGATTGCTCCTTCAACCAGCAGTGACCGAGCTGCCACGTTGGTGCGCTCAACCGAAGGTTTCGCTTACGCCTCTGCGCGAATGGCCGTAACTGGTGCGGCGAGCGATGAAGGAAGTGGCGGCAAGGTTGTTGCCCTAATTCGCGAACACTCGGATGTTCCCGCCTTCATTGGTATTGGCATTACCACCCCAGAGCAGGCGGCTCAAGCAAGTCAGGTTGCCGACGGCGTCATTGTCGGCTCCGCTTTGGTGAAGTTGCTACTCAGCGGCGCTAGCCACGCTGAAGTAACTGCATTTGTAGCTTCATTGCGCGCAGCAATCTAACTGCCAAATACCTCTAGTGGTATTTAGTTGCGAGGTAAAACCCGCCAAAGAGTGACGCTAACCCAACCAACAGATACCACGGTGATGTAGATCCTGGCAACACTTGCAAGTAGTTAAGAGCGATCACTAGTAGGCCAAAGGCAAATAATTCAAGGATTGCTACTCCAAGGTGAGAAGAACTCTCCTTGGTTTCCACAACTTGCTTCTTGGTGACTCGTCCACTTTCGGTTGCCGAAACGTAGCGCCCGATTTTGGGCTTGGTGGTCTCTTTGCGTTTAGCCATTGGAGAAATGCTAGTCCTTCGACCTACGGACAGGCGGTGAGGGTGATCGTCGAACCATAGGGAACGAGGGTTCCGGCGGCGGGGCTCTGGATGTCAATGTCACCTGAGTTCACACACCCTGGCATCGTCTGGGTCAAGATTGGCGTAGTAACTACGAAACCCTGAGCCTGGAGAGTCGCCAGTGCGCTAGCGGTTGACACCATCGGGCTCGTGACGTTTGGCACGGTGACCTGACAAACTCCAGATGAAGTAATCAGTTCGATGGCCGAGCCAGCCTTAACACTCGTACCAGCAGCGGGCACGGTAGCAGCGACGTTGCCCGCAGGTACTTTGTTTGAACACTGGGTAGCGGTAGTTGCGCTGACTGTGAGTCCAATTTGTCCGAGTGCGGTCGCGGCTGCAATGGTCGTGTCACCGGAGATGTCGGGCATTGGGAAGTTAACGCCTGGCTGAAGAACAGTGATAACGACCGTGTCACCGGTGTGACCTTGTGAACCAGCTGGTGGGTTCTGAATTAGGACCGTGTCGGGGACGGCATTCGCGGTAGGTGGAACCGCGGTCAACTCCAACTTGGGGTTGAGCCCCAAGTTCAAGAGTGTGCTTTCGGCGTCGGACAAGCTCAGATTAAGTACGTTGGGAATTTGAACCGCTGCGGTGCTTGGTCCGAGACTGACGCGAAGAGTGACTGACTCGCCCTTGGTGATGTGAGCTCCCGCTGGAGGATTAGTCGAAATAATCGATCCCTTGGGCTTGGTCGAGGTGACCATCTTGGTCGAGGTGATGACTAGACCATCAGCCTTCAACGTGGTAACTGCTTGCGATGCTTGCTGACCAATGACGTTTGGCATCGTGTTCGAACTAGCGGAACCCACAAAGAAGTAGGTCAGAGCGGCAACGGCAATCACCAGCGCGGCGGCGCCCATGATTTGTCCGGAGTTCACGCGGCGGCGACGGCGAATGTCGGTGCGAGGACCGGTCATGATTGGTACGGCCTGCGTGCGCTCCCCTGAGCTTGAAACCCGACCAACAGCCCGAGTTGAGTCCGCGCCAGAGAAAGCCCCTGCGGGTGAACCAGCGGCACGAGTTGGCTGACCCTCTCCGAATCGCAAAAGATCGGTGCGGAGTTCCTCAGCAGTTTGATAACGCTGCTTGGGCGACTTCGACAAGGCCATTAGAACAATCGCCTCGAGTTCAGCAGGAACCTTGGGGTTAAATACTGACGGTGCTGGCACTTTGGCATTCACGTGTTGTGTTGAAACTTCGAGTGGGGTGTCACCGGTAAAGGGAGGGCGACCTACCAACATTTCGTAGAGGACCACACCAAGCGAGTACACATCACTTCGACCATCAGCAGCTGAGCCCTCAGCTTGTTCTGGTGAGAAGTAAGTGGCGGTTCCCATAACGGAACCCTCTTCGGCCAAGTGGTCCTTGCTCGCTACTGCTTGAGCGATACCAAAGTCGGTGACCTTTACCTGTCCGTCGGAGGTAAGGAGAATATTTCCAGGCTTCACGTCACGGTGAACTACACCGGAACGGTGGGCAAAACCAAGTGCCGCCGCTACTTGTGCAACCACCTGGACGGCACGAGCCGGCGTAACCTTCTTGCCGCCACGAAGCATTTCGGCAAGGGTCTTGCCCTCAATGAGTTCCATGACGATGAAATAGGCACCATCGTCTTCGCCCCAGTCATAAACCGGAACGATGTTGGGGTGCGAGAGATTTGCCGCAGCTTGTGCTTCGCGGCGAAATCGCTCTACGAAATTGCGGTCTTTGCTGAGCTCTGGGTAGAGGATTTTTAGCGCCACTGGGCGATTGAGCATCTTGTCTTCAGCACGGTAGACGAGCGCCATCCCACCTCGAGCAATGAGGTGCGTTACTTGGTAACGATTTGAATATAGACGTGGGTCGCTTACTCGCTCCATAATTCCTTCTAGCCTACGCTTTATTTTCGCTTAGCAAAACTGCCTAACTCGGACAGGTTGTCGATGTACCGCTAGCGGGCTTGCCGTTGCTGAGGGCATAGGCCGCCAACATCATGCACTTCATAACCGGACCGGCCGCGGTGGCACCTTCGGCACCCGTTGGTTGGAATGGAAGTACAACTGCGATAGCGATGGTCGGGTGGTTGGCTGGCGCGAAGGCAATCATCCAGTCGTCGGTGTTCTTGGCGGCGTTACCCACCTGGGCAGTACCGGTCTTGGCTCCAACCTGAAGATACGAGGGGAAAATTCCAGCCGCGGTTCCGTACCGAGCAACATTCACCATTAACTGTTTGATCTGCCCCGCTTGGGTCGGCGAAATTGGTGTCTGCCAAGTTTTCGCTTCGTATTGCTTAATCAGTGAACCGTCAGAGCTGGTCACCGTGTTTAAGAGGTGAGGAACCATAATGACGCCCTGGTTAGCGATCGCCGCTGCCACTAGAGCGTTCTGCAGTGCAGTAGCGCGAACGTCCTTTTGACCAATGGCCGAGTACGCCGTACCGGGAAGGTCACTGGCGAGCTGGGTCGCTGTTGGGAATGACGAAGATTGGGTTCCAGGCAAGTCCAACGGTGGCGTCTGGTTGTAGCCGAATGAGTCTGCGGTTGCTGACAGGAATGCTCCGCCTAGGTCAAGACCAAGTAGCGCATAACCGGTGTCACACGATGGCGGCAACATTTGAGAAATCGTTCCACCACATTTTTCGTGACCAAAGTTTGACAACGTCAGTTTTGAGGTAGGCAGCGGAGTTTCGCGCATTTGTGGATAGGACTTCAACCAGAGTCCTGGATCTGAAGTCAAGACCGATGCCGTGGTGACGACTTTAAAAGTAGAACCCGGTGGGAACGATTGAGCAATGGCCACTGGAGCTAACGCTGCGAAACCATTTGCGTTCTTTTTTGTTCCCGCTAGCCAGGCATTCTTAACGGTTGTGTAGCTCGAGGACGCAAACAAGTTTGGGTCATAGGTCGGATTGGAATACATGGCGAGCACCGCACCGGTTGCGGGATTGATCGCCACTACTGCGCCATCTTGACCATTTAATGCTTTCATCGCTACGCGTTGCAGAGCCGGAATGATGGTGATTGAAATATTGTTTGCGGCACTAGTTGGCGCCAGAACTTGTACCCAACTGTGAGGTGGTTGTGGGTGTGCGGTCAAATACGAGTCGTACTGTGCTTCCAGTCCCCACGTTCCGTAATACGCCGAAGAGAAACCAACCACCCCGGCCGTCAATGATCCCAGTGGATATTGCCGGCTATAGGTTGAGCCCGTTGGTACCGATCGTGCGAGAAGCTCTCCATCGGCAGCCGTGATGTCGCCTCGCGGGTAATTATTCGCCGCGAAGATGATTCGCGGATTCTCAGTTGAAGAATTCAGTGATGGCGCCTTAACAAACTGGATATTCGCAGCCTGGACCGCCAGCACCAAGAAGAGCACGAGAATTACGACGGCCATTGAACTTAAGCGACGACCCATAATTAGCCCTTGCCCTTAACTGTGGTGGTCGTGGTGGGGTTGCTCAGCAGGAATGACGAGTGCAGGTAGTTAGCCTCATTCAACGCAGCTTCGAGGGTTGGTTCGGTAATGCCGTGCTGAACCAAAAGCGCATCGGCTGATCGGAGTTCATTCATCTGGAAGGTCGTGTCGAGAACCTTCACCGGTTGGTAAATCGCTACTCCGCCAGGTGTTCCTTGGAATACCGCAACCACACCGTTGTCGTCTCCGACGTAATAAGAGGAGTACGCGTACCAATGAAGAATTGCGAAGAACCCAACTACCACCGCAACGCCAGCCCCGATAAATGCGTAGGTGCGCCATCCAAATCCCCGACGTGACCGGCGCCGAGAGTTTTTACGACCGGCACTCTTAGGTTTGCTGCCCTCTTTAGGTGGAACAGGAATTGATGAAAGGGTCTTGCGAACAGGGTTGTCGCTCAACTCCACTTCATCAAATTCAACGATCGCTACCGAAATGTTGTCTCGGCCGCCATTGGCATTCGCCTGTGCAATCAAACTCGCTACTGCTCGATTTAAATCAGATTCGCTACTTACCGTGCGCGCAATTTGTTCATCGGTTAGTTCATTGGTGAGACCGTCACTGCACAGAAGCACTCGGTCACCCTTTTGAACTGAAAGCGAAAGAACGTCAACGTTCAGTCGGTCTTCAACACCGATCGCTCTAGTGAGCTGGTGACGTTTCGGGTGAACGGTAGCTTCTTCGGGTGTGAGCTTTCCGAGGCGCACCCACTCTTCAACAACACTGTGGTCTTGACTCAGTTGTCTGATTGCGCCTTCACGAATTTGGTAAGCGCGCGAGTCACCAACATGGAACAAAGTTGGAACGGTCTTGGCTCCTTCGGAAACCAGCCCAACGGCGATGACCGTCGTGCCCATGCCATAACGAGATGGGTTTGCCTTGGCGTCAGCGAGTACCTCGGTGTTGGCACGCTCAATTGATTTCTCTAATCCATCAAGGGTTGGTTGTTCCTTAAAAGCCTTGGCCACAATGTCAATGGTCATGGCCGAAGCCACTTCGCCAGCGGCGTGCCCACCCATGCCATCGGCGACAACCACCAGTGAGTCATCTACATAGAGTGCGTCTTGATTGACCTGGCGAACAACGCCAGTATCGGTACCGGAGGCGAAGCGCCAACGGGTCAACGAATGACCTCAAACAGAATTCCACCCACCTGGACGATGTCGCCCCTTTCGAGGTGAATTCGCTCTTCGACGCCTTCTTGGTTTACGTACGTACCGTTGGTTGACCCCAGGTCTTCAATTGTTAGATCTCCACCATCATTTTGAAAGCGAGCGTGGTGTGATGAGAGGTAGTTATCCGCAATTCGGAGCTGGCAGTCAGGTGCACGACCGAGGACCATCGTTCCTTCAATCTCAATACGTTCTCCGGCACGGTCAAGGGGCTCGATGATTTCGAGCGCTAATCCACGACCCTTTTTCTCTGAACCATCAGTAGCACGAGCAGAAACAGCGGCCACGCGCAAAACTCGCAGGAGAAAAATTCCTGCGACTGCTAACACCAGCAATTGCAATGGGCGCACGATGGCCGCGTAGTTTGTGCTCGCGAATACCATTAGGCCAATTCAATTCTGAATCGAACGTTTCCAATCGAGACCTCGTCACGTGGGGACAAGGAAACCGCGTCAATTACGTGTCCATTCACAATGGTTCCATTGGTTGAGCCCAGGTCTCGAATTGCGACACCCTCAGGTGTGCGCCACACCTCTGCGTGACGCCGCGAGACATTTGAGTCATTAACAGTGACGTCGACATCAGGACTGCGACCAATGATCAGTGGTTGGTCACCAACTGGGAAACTGCGCCCGTCTGAGCAAATGAACTTAGGCTGCGCGGCGCCGCCAACAAACCGAATCGCCACTTCTACCTGCCCCAAAGAGAGGTCATCGTTCAGGAAGATTTCAACCTTAACGGGCCCGGCGAAGCTGTAGCCCTCAGATATTGCATGCTGGCGGACAGCCTCTTCGAGCTCGTGAATTAAGGGTTGCTGGAATCCATCGAATCGATCGGCGTCTTCAGGCCCGAGCCATACCCGAACGGCGTTAGCGGAAACTGGGCCCTGGCTAGTTAAACGGCGAGTGAGATCAATCTCGCGGAGAATTCGAGATGCGATTTCGATTGGTTGCAAGCCGGACTTAAATGTCTTCGAGAAGGGCTTAGAAAACAATCGCTCAAGGCTGTTTTCAACTTTTTTCAATACCATGACGTTTTAACTTTACCCTTTACATGTCCCAGAAATACCCTGAATTTATAAGGATTCCATTTATCCGGTAACCTTGGAATCCCTTGGGCGAGTGGTGAAATGGCAGACACGCCAGCTTCAGGTGCTGGTATTCGAAAGGATGTGCGGGTTCAAGTCCCGCCTCGCCCACCAAAAAGTAGGCTTTACGGCCCTCTCTGGAATTCGATGTGGACAAGTCACCGAACCATCTAGTTGTCAGGGCGCATTAGAGACGACTGAGAAATTCCTTTGGCGTGAGGCATTGGGGACTTTGGTCGGACCATTCGAGTAAGTCTCGGTCTCCGGTCACAATCAACTCACATCGTTCCTGCCTCGCCAGTGCCACGAGATATGAATCGGCACTGTCGCGAAGTCCAACTTCCTCAACGTGTGGGTTAGGGACAAAATCGACCAGCGCCCTGATTGTGTCTAAGAATTTCTGCGCTTCGTCGATTGTGAGCCATTTTCGAATTTTTTCTCGCTGAAGGAGCACTTCAGCTATTTCCTCGTACAATTCGAGGCACATCACAACTTCGATTGTGCTGCGAGATACCCATAAATCAATCACTTCTCGCGGTGGCCCTGGCGTAAGTACGGCAGACACCCACACATTCGTGTCTACAACAACTTTCAAATTGCCGTATTTCGTCTACGGCGGCGTACCGCTCGCGACTCTGATACAGCTAAGGCGTTCGCTTCCGCAGGAGATAGCCCCGGACGAGTGTTCTCCTCGTTGTTGAACTCGTTCAAAATCCGTGGTGCGTAGTACTGCCAGGCAGATTGCCGGCTTACCCCAAGTGCGGCGGCAATCTCTTCCCATGACCGACCATTTGTTCGAGCTAACTTCACCATGTCAAAGCGCAACAATTCCAACTGGTGCTCGCTTTCAGTGAGGCGTCGAATTGCAGCGATTGGATCGGTTGGCAGTGGGCTAGCAAGAATTTTTGTCACACTGTCAGTTTATCCTGACAAGTCGTTACTCGCAACTAAAACTCGCTGGGTCTGGTTTTCAGAGAGCTAGCTCGGTAGTGGCCCAACGGCCTTAGGTGCTGTCAAAGAAATCTTTGCCGATTGGCGGACATACATAGTCACGTTGGTGCCACTAAAGGGCGAAATGGCAACAAGCTTCGGTTTGGCCGAAGTTGTCACGTACAGGTATCCCGCAGCTAAGCCCTTGCCCTTAGACCATAACGAACTAGTTGCGCGCAACTTAACTACCTTTTGTCCTCTGAGGGTGACTGTTCCCACGACCGTTGCGGTGGGTCCGAACCCCTGAGAATTAATTGAGAATTGTTGTTTCAAAGAGCCGGAACCCGATCCACCGCTCAACGATGCATACCGTTTGTCACTTGGAGACAGAGCAAACCACTTATTGGCCTCACTCTTCATTGGTGACTTGAGGCCACAGAAACTCTGAAGTGCCATTACTGACGAACACTTTAAATAAATCGTCTTATCGCTTAAGAGCCGGAATTGCTCCTCGCTGCCAATTCCAATCACGGAGAAAGATTGATCACTCGCAACCTTGTTGCCCTTGAGGGAGAGCGAAACAGGAAGCCCGGAAATTGAACCAATCCCATAGAGGTAAAGGTGTCCCGAAGAGGTGATCTTGTGCAACACACTTTTAAGAATTGCCGTGCCGTTACTGGTGTCCGCATTTGCCGTCGCGGGTAAGGCGGTAAATAGTGTGGTCGCTATGAGCGCCAAACCTGATAATCGTTGAAGCTTAGACAGCACACTATGTCCTTTTTAGTAGTTTGCGTGTCGAGCCTAACGCTATGTAGATACGCCATTTAGTCAAATGGTGACAACGTGGAAACTTGAATAAAAATTGTTACCAGAAACAGTTCTTGAATTTCAATGTTTGTAAACTCGCCCAATGGCCAACCGACAACAATCTCTCAAGGAACTAGTCGCTCAGTGTGACCGTTTCCTGGCGGGCGATGGGCGCCGAACTACCGAATCTCTCCTCGAACAAATCTCCCCCAAGAGTGGCCTCGATGTCTATGGCAATGGTGGTGTGGTGACAGAACTTGAAGAGTTCATTGCCTCAATGCTCGGCAAAGAAAAGGCGTTGTTTATGCCAACTGGCGTAATGACCCAGCAAGCAACTTTGCGGGTGCTCACCGATCACGCAAAAAACCCTCGCGTCGCCTTTCACCCAATGTGCCACTTGCGTATCCATGAAGAAAATGCCTTCGAACGCCTGCACGCCCTACAAGAAGTAATTGCCACCGGTGGCTGGCCCCAAGAACCCGTGACCTTGGAATCGTTGAAAGCAATAAAAGAACCTATTGGAGTTTTGCTGCTTGAACTTCCCCAGAGAGACACTGGTGGATATCTACCAACGTGGAATGAACTTATTGCACAAACCAAGTGGGCAAGAAAGAACGGAGTTGCGCTCCACTTAGATGGCGCGCGATTATGGGAAGCGGCTCCGTACTACGCCGCCACTGCACAAAAGTCCATCAAGGACATTTGTTCCCTCTTCGACACTGTTTATGTTTCCTTCTACAAAGGACTCGGCGGAATCTCCGGCAGCTGCGTGGCCGGCAAAGCCTCAATCATCGACGAAGTATCGCTTTGGCGCACGCGCCACGGAGGTCGGGCATACATGCTCTGGCCCTACGCTGCTTCCGCCTTCCAGGTCGTCAAGACACGACCTAAGGATATGGCTGTTTATTACCGCCGCGCGGTTTCGCTCTCCAAGAAACTTCGGACTATTGAGGGGATCGAGGTTTTGCCTGACGAGGTACGAAGTCCGCTGATGCATCTTCGATTCTCGGCAACCGCCAAAGAGATGGAAACCCGCGTACGAAAAATTGCCAAGGAGCAAAAGGTTATGACCTTGCCGGGAATATTCCTAAGCGAAAGCACCCAACTGCAACGCTACGAATACCAAATCGGAAGAGCCTCAATGCAGTTCTCATTAAACGAAATGGTTGCTATTTTTCGTCAATTGGCTGGTCACTACTAACTGGAAGATGCTCGGTAGTCTTAGGTGTAACAACAAAGGAGCATTCTTGTTAACTTCAATTGAATCATCCAAACTGCGAAAATTAAATATCTCCGCAGCGGTTCTACACTTATTCTCGGCTGTCGCAGTCTTTACACTCGCCAATAACTTCTCCTTGCCGGTATTTGCTCGGTACATGGCAGGCCAGCCAGGTTCAGGCAAGTTTCAAATGGTGATGTATGGGTCGGTTTCGACTGCCGTATTGGTTGGGTTGTTCTTCTTGCTTTCATCGCTCGCTCACTTCACCGTCGCATTCCCCAGGCAAACCTCTTACCTCGAGAATTTGTCCAAGGGCCGAAACCCATACCGTTGGTTGGAGTACTCGGTTTCCTCTTCAATCATGATTTTCGCCATCGCACAAATTACCGGTGTAGGTGACATTGCTTCATTGCTTGCTCTGGTCGGCGTAAATGCTTCAATGATCGGTTTTGGTTGGATGCAGGAACGCTATGAAAATCCTGGTGGTTCACTTCAACCGTTCTGGTTGGGTTGCATCGCGGGTGCAGTTCCGTGGGTTGCTCTAGGTCTGTATTTGTTCTCGCCGGGCGCATCACAACATGCTCCAGGTTTTGTCTACGGCATCTACTTCTCAATCTTCGCCCTCTTCAACTGCTTTGCTCTCGTGCAGTGGCTTCAGTACAAGCAGGTTGGTCGATTTAAGGACTACGTCGCCGGTGAACGCCTCTATATCTGGTTGAGCTTCATTGCTAAGTCCACATTGGCGTGGCAAATCTTTGCTTCAGTTCTCGCGGCACAGTCGGCCCCTCACTGATCTAACAGCAGCGAAGCTGCTGCCTAAATCTTGAAGGGCTGTGGCACTGCAGAGATCTTTGGGAATTTCATCCTTCCGATAACCGTTCCCGGGCACGGGTGTACGTTCTGCGCAACTCCAAGGTCTCCTGCAACCGACAGGAAGATGAACGCGTCCTCTGGACTGAACTCCCACTCATCAACCAACAGTCGATAGGCCTCTTCGCAGGCGATGGTCATCGCCTCGTTAATGTCCTCGGCGGTGCCGTGAGTGATGATTGAGTCAGCGGTTTCGGTAACAGGCCAGTTCCCGTGCTTACCCTTGATCAAATCAACTTTGATTGTGCCCAGTCCACCAATCTCAACGCCGGTTCCCGAAATCTCGCCATCACCCATCGAGGCGTGCATGTCGCCGATAGCTAATTGACCACCTGGCTGAAACACAGGAAGGTGGATGGTGGCACCGATGCCGTGAAGGTTGTTATCCATGTTGCCGCCGTGTCGACCGGCGGGCATGGTTGATATTGAACCTGATTCTGGTGAGACCCCAATGACTCCAAACATTGGTGAGGCAGGGAAAGAGACGCGGTCATTCATTCGAACGATTCCATCTTTCACGTGGAACATGCGTGTTGCGTCCTTAACATGGTGGCCCAGCTGGCCCCATTCCGGCTGACACATTGCGGAACCGATTTCATCGGGCTGAATGTTTAGAAGCGTCACCGATAGTGAGTCGCCAGGCTCAGCGCCGCGAACTCCAATAGGTCCAGTGGCTGAGTTGATTAGATCGCTGTTAATTGTTCGGTGGGTATCGGCTTCACTCGTAACTTGACCGGTGTAACAATCCCAAGTTTGTATTTCAAGAGTCGTACCTGGATCAACTACAACAATGGGTTCAGCGTTGGCATCAAAGTGAAATACGTGGTGTTCTTTCGAAATTCGAATTAACTCTGACATCATTCCCCTTCGGTGTTGGCCTCACCTTAGGTTAATCAGAGAATCTGTTGATGCGCTTGAACTAGCGCTGTTCGATGAGGTCCATGTATTCCTCATCCCAGATGTCGAAGTACTCCTCGGGCAATAAGACCGCGTGGGTTGGTTCGAGCGCTTCGACAAAGCCGCGTTCGTGACTAACAGCAACAATTGTTCCCTTCCATTGGCGCATCATTTCACCAAGAGCTTCGACGCTCGCCGGGTCGAGGTTGTTTGTTGGTTCGTCAAGTAGTAGCAAGTTGGCCTCAGAGGAAGCAAGCATCGCCAGCGCGAGCTTCGCCCGCTCTCCACCCGAGAGGGTCCGTGGCATCTGGTTGGCCGCTTCGCCCTTTAGTCCAAATGCTCCGAGCATCGCTCGGCGCTGCATTTCAGTTTCGACTTTTGAATTATCGAGGTTGCCCAGAACCGTCTTATTGAAGTCAATTTGCTCATTTTCCTGGGCGAAATACCCGACCTCAACGTTTGCACCAAACTTGACCGTTCCGGCGTTAGGGACCTGGGTTCCGGCCAAGCACCGGAGGAGCGAAGACTTACCCGCACCATTCTTACCCACGATCACGATTCGGTCGCCACGACGAGTAATGAAGTTTGTTTCCCTCAAGATTGGTGTCTTGTCGTAAGTAACTGAAAGTCCTTCAACGGTCATTGGGACATCGCCGCTTCTTGCAGGAACTGGGAGCCGGAAGGTGACTTTCTTCTCTCTTTTCGTTACTTCAATCTTTGACTCTTCGAGCTTCTCGACCTTGCGGTCTAGAACCTTCGCGAGTCGAGCTCGTGCAGCAGTCTGTCCGCGCATTGAGTCGGCCAGTTTGGTGAATTGCTCGATTTTTGCATCTTGTCCAGCTGCAACTTTTTCTTCACGAACCGTTCGCTCTTCTTCCAATTGGAGAAACTTCGAGTAGTTGCCCTTGTACTCACGCAACTGTCCATCCCGCAGTGCCAGGACTCGGTCGATTGACTTGTCCAGCAGGGGTAAGTCGTGACTAATTACAAGAAGGGTTCCACGGTATTTATCGAGTTCGTCAAACAACCACCTCTTGGCCGCTTTGTCCAAGTGGTTAGTTGGTTCGTCGAGCACCATCGTTTCTGGGTCTTGATACAAAACACGCATCAAGTCGATTCGACGACGCTGTCCACCCGAAAGCGAGTCGAGATCTTCTAACAAGAACTCCTCTTGCAAGCCCAAACCTGCAGCTAACCGGGCAACTTCTGATTCGGCTTCATAGCCACCCTTTTCTCGAAATTGTTCTTCAAGTGAGGTGAAGTTGGAGATGTTTTCCTCGTTAGGATCTTCGGCCATGTCGTGGCGTGCTTTTTGCATCTGCGCATCGATGAGGTCCAACCCGCGAGCACTCAAAACGTGCGAGAGACCAATTGGCTCAACACCCAAACCGCCGGGCACGGGTTCCTGTGGAAGGTGGCCAAAGGTCCCTTGGTGTTTCACCGATCCACTAATTCTCAAGTGTTCAGGTTGGGCACCAAGCAGAACCGAGAGGAGCGTCGACTTACCCGCGCCATTTCGGCCAACCAAGCCGACCTTGTCACCATTACCGACCGTGAACGAAACGGGGGTCAAGAGGCGTCGAGCACCTATTTCGATACCTAATTCTTGAACAATGATCAACTGGGGCCTACCTGGCTGCTGTCACTGAGAAGTAAGTAGTCACCGAACAACGATAGGTCATTTGACAGACTCAGCTGGAAAAAAGAAAGTTTCAAACTTTGGCTCGTAAACGTGCCACGATGGTTCTATGACAACGCCCATGGTTATTGACATTTGGAGTGATGTCGTTTGTCCCTTTTGTTATCTCGGGAGTGCGCAGCTCTCTAAGGCGCTCGAATCTTTCCCCCATGCTGACCAAGTACAGATTCGCACTCACGCCTTTGAACTAGACCCGACAACCACCTATAACCCTGATTTGTCACTAGACCGCATGTTGGCCGATAAATATCAAATGCCTGTCGAGCGCGCCCAGTCAATGCACCGTGATTTGGAGGCTAAGGCTGCCGAACTTGGCATGCACTGGTCCTTCGCTATTGCGAAAGTAGCCAACACATTCGATGCTCATCGACTTATTGCGTTAGCTGCCACCCAAGAACTGGACGCTGCAATGGCCCAGCGCCTTTTCCAGGCGTACTTCTCAGAAGGCGAGCTAATTAGCGATCGGTCAACCTTGAATGAATTAGCTAACGAAGTGGGCGTGACCGGGGTTGATGAACTTTGGGAATCTGACGAATTCGTGAACGAGGTCAGGTCTGACGAAGCGACCGCTCAGAGCTATGAGATATCTGGTGTTCCCGCCATGGTGTTTGACGGCAAGTATCTCGTTGTCGGTGCGCAAGGTGTCGATGGTTACGCTCGTGCACTGCAACAAACTTGGGCTGAGAGAGAAAATTAATCCTCGTTGTAGGTGGGAACCACGGTCGCAGTTGCGACGTGCGATTCTTTGTCCAAGCTCATCACTCGAACACCGCTAGCGTCGCGACCCTGAATAGAGATGTCTGCCATTGCTGTGCGAATCATGACGCCATCACTCGATGCCATCAAGACCTCGTCGGTTGGTGAGGCCATCATCGCAGCCACCACGAATCCACGGTTAGCGGTGATCTTTACGGCACGTACACCTTGTCCACCACGACCCTGAACGCTGAACTTCTCAACTTCGACGCGCTTGCCGAAACCAGCGTCAGTAACAACGAACAGGTCGGCACCCTTGCGCACAACATCGAGCGAAATAGCGTGGTCACCGGTCTTTAGGTTGATTCCACGGACACCCGTTGAGTCTCGACCCATGGTGCGGACGTCCTTCTCGCTGAAGCGAATGCCCTGTCCGCGATAAGTGACAATCATGATCTCGTCTTTGCCACTGGTGGCCACAACCCGAACTACTTCGTCACCCTCACGCAGGTTGATAGCAATCCAGCCCTCTCGACGACTCTTGTCGTATTCGGAGAATGCAGTCTTCTTGATGGTTCCGTTCTTCGTCGCGAAGACCAAGAACTTGTCCTTCGGGAAGTCTTCGGTGCTTACGACTGCCTGAATTGACTCTCCGGGGTGAAGGCTCAAGAGGTTAACGATTGAGGTTCCCTTAGCGGTGCGTTCCTTCATTGGGAACTCGTGTCCACGCAAGCGGAATACTCGCCCTTGGTTCGAGAACAACAGCAGGTACGCGTGGCTGGTGGTGTGAATGATCTGATCGACGAAGTCGTCGTCTTTTAGTTTCGCACCCTTCACGCCACGTCCTCCGCGAGCTTGAACTCGGAAGGTGTCGGCGGCCATTGCCTTTACGTAGCCAGACTTCGTGATGGTGACAACGATTTGCTCGTCTTGGATGAGATCTTCAACGCCAAGTTCACCCGGGTCGTTAATGATTTGAGTC
>Ga0214212_1000124_pt1 | contig 24320 bp, 26 predicted proteins | sample TroBogEpilimnion_25_FD_153050 | JGI IMG/M metagenome (GOLD analysis project Ga0214212, IMG submission 153050) | Freshwater microbial communities from Trout Bog Lake, WI - 18AUG2009 epilimnion | ecosystem: Environmental > Aquatic > Freshwater > Lake > Epilimnion/Euphotic zone | place: Trout Bog...
GGCAGCTTTCCAAGCGCTGCATTCACTTGAGCCGAAGCCTGCTTGAGTACACCAAAAGCTCTAATGAGAGCGATGGGCATTGTCTCGTCGCTGATTGCGAAGTGGTGGAGCGAACGCTGTGTCTGTGCTCCCCAGTACTGATTGGCGGGAACCTCAATGGTGCCCATCGTGTCGGATTCAATACGGAACTTGGACATTATTCCTACTTTTTGGTTGGGGTTTTCTTTACTGCAGTCTTTTTAGCCGGCGCCGCCTTCTTGGCGGGAGCCTTGTCGTACATGCCAAGACCCTTCTTCCAAGTCTTGATGGCATCTTTCACATCGCTTTCACGAGGGCCATCGCCGTCACCGGGAACCTCCAGAATCATTGGCAGGTCGCGCATGGCTGGATGACCCATGAGGGCCGAAAGGCCCTTGGCGCCAATGGTGCCCTCGTCAATGTTGGCGTGTCGGTCACGATTCGCACCGAGTGCGGGAATCGAGTCATTGAGGTGGAAACACTTCAGTCGCTTGAGACCAATGGCCTTATCGATTTCCTTAACCAAGCGGTTCGCGCCCTCCACGCTTGAGAAGTCAAAGCCACTCGCCCAGAGGTGCTGGGTGTCGATGCAAACTCCGATGCGCTCATCGCCACCGGTCGCGTCAATGATTGCGCCAATCTCTTCGAAGCTGCGACCAATTGTTCCACCGGCGCCGGCGGTGTTCTCAATCAAAAGTGGGCAGTCGGCCACTCCGGCGGGCCCCTTCTTGGCCTTGTCGAGGGCCTTTACGTACCCTTGGGCAACTTGCTTGAGTTGTTTTTCGAATCCCTCGCCCATGTGCGATCCAGTGTGGACAACCACTCCGGCAGCACCCATCGCCCGACCAACGGTGATGTTCTGACTGAGCGAAGCGATGGACTTCGCCAACAACTCTTTGTCCGGGGTGCCCATATTGATTAAGTACTGCGCGTGGCAGAAGACTTCGTTGACCGTTGGGTGGTTAGCGTTGGCCTCGCGGAAGTTCGCCATGACCTCATCGGAGTAACTCATCAGACGCCACTGACGTGGGATCTGGTTGAAAATCTGAATGGAAGTAGCACCAATGGCCGCTCCCGCTTCTAGGGCGGGAATCATGTTTCCGCCACCTTTTACGTGCGCACCAATATTCATCACTCAAAACTTAGTCAACAATCCCAATTTCTGGTTCAGATATGAGAAATTGCCGGATGGTTGTCGAAAGTGAGCAATTTGAGTATGCTATGAAATACCATAGCAAGAGGGTAATCAATGACGAAAAGTGCAGCCCAGCTCCTCAGGAGTTCGCGACGAAGCCGAGGGTGGAGCCAACGTACGCTCACCGACCACGCCAAAACCAGTGGCTCTCTCGTCGCTGATGTAGAACGGTCGGCTCACGACCCCGGCCTTGGCTCACTCGAGCGCCTGCTGGAAGTCACCGGCTACCGATTGTGTGCGATTCCAACCTCAAGTTCGCCTGTGTCGATTTGGGCCGACGTAATCTACCGCGAGTTGCAGTCCAAGAGAGCAAGCGAGCGCGTGGCGTTTCGGGCCCTCATTGGAGTGAGCGATGACCTAACAAACGCATCCAAAGCAATACGGGTAGCGCTTTGTGTCAGTCCCCCAGCTCCTTGCGGAGACCAAAGGTTTGACGCCGCACTTGCGGGAATTGTCGAGCATCATCTTACGAAGGATCGCCTTCCCGTGCCCGAATGGGTCCAAGATTCAGATCGCTTCTTAGAGCAAGTTTGGGAGGCGACCCCATTCAACGCTCAGTCTGAAGTGCCTAGAGCGCTAGCGCGCCATGGTGTTTGGATCTCCGAAGACGATCTAGCAAGTGTCTAGCCCGCTTCTCTCTCCCGATGATGTCACTGAGGCATTGTCTGAACTCGTTGAAGAGCTCGTGAGACTAGGCGCCCAAACCAGCATTTATATCGTTGGTGGAGCTGCCGTAATGATTCAGGCGGGACGTGAAGTATTGTCTCGTGACATTGATGCCCTCTTCGCAGTGTCACCTGCTCTCACACAAGCAATTTCTGTCGTTGCGAGTAATCGAAATTGGCCATTGGACTGGCTCAACAATGCCGTGAATATGTTTGCGAGTCACTTCGACACAGAGAAGGACTGGCTCCCCTACATCGAGAAGAGTGGTATTTCGCTCAAAGTGGCATCGTGCGAACTTTTACTGGCCATGAAACTCCACGCCGGAAGAGGCCGTGACGCCGAGGACATTGATCTATTGATTAAAGCGTGTGAAATTACGACCAGACGGGAAGTTGAGGTGATTTTCGACCGCTTCTACCCAACGGAGTCACTCAAATCTCGGTCTCAGCGACTCCTTGCTACTTATTTTGAAGAGTAGTGAGGCGGAAAACCACTTTCATTTAGGTGGATAGGGCAGCTAGTTATGTCGCGCCTGGACCGTTCAACTAAAGGTCATAACGTTTTCGATGAACCCTTCGTTTCCTTCTTGGCGCTCATAGTGCAGTTTTCCACTTGTCAGCTCTTCCCCTTCCAGAACCCAAACCTTGATAGCTCGGGGCGGCGCGGGGCGACAAAAGGCGCCGTCGAGTTGGACCGCACGATTTCTAATCCGCACGATCTCGCCGGTTAAAAGTCGCCTAATGGCCTGGGCGTGGGACTTGGCGAACCGGGGGGCGGCGATAACCACGTTGTCGATGTGAACCACCTGCGAGACACTGGCGATATCGCGAGCTACAAGGTTGCCGCCGTAGAAATCCGAGAGTTCTACAAAAAGACCCATTGGAGCCGATGTCTTGCCCGAAAGTGAAGCCAAGGCTTCGAAGACCGAGTAATTAGTGCAGTCGTAAACACTGACGTTGCGCTGAGCAAATTCGGCGTAAGCCTCAACGTGTGAGAGCGGGGCTCGAAAGATGTTTAGCGACATGACTACAGAGTAGGTGTCGGCTTCTCGAGACGTTCAATGTTGACGTCACGGAAAGTAAGGATGCGCACGGAAGGCACGAATCGAACGGTGCGGTACATGTCCCACACCCACGCATCGCGAAGTGTTATCTCGACGAGAGTTGGCGAGGAATTTGAGAGAACCTCTACCCCAACTTCATTAGCTAAGTAGAAACGACGATCCGTTTCCACCGCGTATTGGAACATCGAAGCGACATCTTTGTATTCCTGCACGAGCGCAAGCTCGAGCGTAGACTCGTAGTCGTCGAGTTCCTCTTCGCCCAAGGCGATTAGGCGTTGTCGGTGCGAAGTTCTTTAATCTTCGCAGCCTTACCGCGCAAGTCGCGCAGGTAGTACAACTTGGCGCGACGAACATCTCCGCGGCTCTCAACTTCAATCTTCTGAATGGTTGGAGTGTGGAGTGGGAAGGTGCGCTCTACGCCAACACCGAAGCTGACCTTGCGGACGGTGAAGGTCTCTTGGAGGCCTGAGCCCTGGCGGCGGATAACGACGCCCTGGAACAACTGGACGCGCTCGCGGGTACCTTCAACAACGCGTACGTGCACCTTCAAGGTGTCACCGGTACGGAAAGCAGGAATGTCGTCGCGGAGTGAGTCGCGGTCAATTAGATCGGTCGGATTCATGGTGCGGTCCCTTTCGGATCACTGGGTTATTTAGTTTAGCCCTTTTAGGCCTCTGGCTCCAAGGCGGGAAATTCCTCAAGAATTTGCTCCTCCGCGGGGGTCAATCCCCCACGTTTAGCCAGTAAATCGGGGCGCCGAGCCTGGGTGAGGCGGATGGCCTGGGCCAGGCGCCATCGAGCGATCCGAGCGTGGTCCCCCGAACGCAAGACCTCGGGAACGTCTATTCCGCGGTATTCGGCTGGCTTGGTGAAATGAGGGTATTCCAAGAGCCCTTCGGCGAACGACTCTTCCTCACTCGAGGAGTCATTACCGAGTGCGCCGGGCAACAAGCGCACGACCGACTCAATGACACACAGGGCAGCAAGTTCACCACCCGCGAGGACGAAATCGCCGACACTGATTTCGCGGTCCACCCCAAGGTCCAAGGCCCGCTGGTCAAAGCCCTCGTAACGACCACAGAGAAGGGTGAAGCCAGATGTGGCACTCAGCTCCTTAGCGATTGCGTGGCTCATTGGCTCGCCCGATGGGGTGAGAGCAATTACGGGCCGCGGAATGCTCGGGTCTGATTCGAGGGTGCGAAGAATTGGATCGGCTCGCAGGACCATGCCCGCGCCGCCGCCGTACGGGGTGTCATCGACACTGCGGTGAACGTCATCGGTGAATTCGCGAAAGTCGTGGAGCCGCAGGTCCCAAATGCCCTTTTCGCGAGCCCGACCTAGGACAGAGGTGGTGGCGTAGTTTTCAATGGCTTCGGGGAAAAGCGTCAAGACATCAATACGCATCGTCATTCGAATAAACCTTCGGGTGCGTCGATCTCGACCCGCTCATTGGCGACCACGTTGGTGACAAAGGTCAGAGGCACCAAAAAGCCTGAGTCAAGGACCATGAGGTCACTGGCGGGCATTTCTTCGACCAGGGTGACCCGGCCCCGTTCAATCCCGTCTTGATCAACCACCACCGCCCCAAAGAGCTCGTCAACCCAAATGGCGTCGTCATCTTCCAGGCGAGTGGCCAAGAGCATCGTGCCCCGCCAACGCTCAGAGCCGTTGCGGTCATTGATTTCTTTAAAAGTAACGAGGAACTTGTCCTGGTGTGCAGCACTGGAGACGACCGTGAGAGTTCCCTTGTCGCTCAAGAGCTCAGAGCCGGCGTCGAGTCGTTCGAGACGGTCGGTCCACAGGTCAACAATGACCTGACCCTTTAAACCGTGAGCCTTAACAATTCGACCCACTTCGAGCGTTTGACGCTCGTCGGTCATGACTAGTCGACGATGTCGACTGAGGTAGTTACCCCGTCGCGTGCGCCAGCTGCGGCTACGAGCGCGCGGATGGCTTGAGCGGTGCGTCCACGGCGTCCAATAATGCGGCCCATGTCATCGCCGCCAACTTGGAGCGAAAGCACAACCTTGCCCGAACGAGCTGAGGTTGAAACCGAAACGGCGTCCTTGTCGTCACAGAGTGACTGAGCGATGTACTCGAGAGTCGTAACCGCGGTGTCCGCGGAAACTTCCTCGTCTTGGTAGGAATCAACCGCGTTGATGTCGCCATCAACGTAGTCGTTTACCTCGCTCACTTGGCGGCCTTCGCCGCCTCAAAGGCGTCTAGTGCGCCGCTAGTCTTCAAGATCTTGGCTACGCGCTCAGTAGGTTGGGCGCCATTGCGCAACCAAGCCACTGCTTTGTCGTTGTCAATCTTGAGGACCGTCTCGGGATTCGCAGCACTCAGCCCACGGGGCTCGTAGGTGCCAATGATCTCGAGGAAGGCGCCTGAACGTGCACGGCGGCTTTCAGCAGCAACTACACGATAGGTAGGTTGCTTCTTTTTGCCCATGCGCACTAAGCGAAGTTTTACAGCCACGTCGAAATTCCCTTCATACCGGCGGTTCGGTCTCGAACCGGGCCAGATACCTGAATTGAAGAGTTTAGCGCTGTTTGGGAGGGGTCACCCTCCCGCCCTTCTTTTTCTTGTTGTTTCGCCCCCCAGCGGGTGGATTGGCCCGCTGGCCGGCCTGCATTCCCGCACTGAGCGCCTCGAGACCCGCTGGAACTTCCGCTCCCCGCGCCATCTGGGCCCGAGCCATGGCCCCTGAGAGTTTGCCCATTCCAGGCACTTGGGGCATTGCGCCGCCGCCCATCTGCTTCATCATCTTCTTCATTTGGGTGAATTGGTTGAGCAACTGGTTAACGGCGTTAACGGAAGATCCCGAGCCCTTGGCGATTCGCGTACGGCGTGAACCGTCAATAATCACCGGATTCTGTCGTTCCTTCACCGTCATGGACTGGATGATTGCTTCGATTTTTGTGAGTTGGCCCTCATCTACATTGCTCGCAGCGTTTCGCATCTCTTTGCTCATGCCCGGCATCATCTTCATGAGTCCCCCGAGTGAACCCATCTTGCGAATTTGATTGAGCTGCGCCATAAAGTCATCGAGCGTGAATTCACCGCTCATCATGCGCGACGCTTGTTCAGCCGCTACCGCGGGGTCAACATTCTTTTCCGCCTGTTCAATCAGGGTGAGGACGTCGCCCATACCCAAAATTCGCGAGGCCATGCGGTCTGGGTAGAAGAGATCAAAGTCAGTGATCTTCTCACCGGTGGCGGCAAAGACTACGGGTCGCCCCACAACACCGCGGGCCGAAAGGACCGCACCACCACGTGCGTCGTAGTCAAGTTTCGTAACGATGATTCCCGACAACGCCAAGGTGTCGTGAAAGGCCTTGGCGGTGTGCACCGCGTCTTGACCGGTAACCGAGTCAATCACCAAGAAGGTGTAGTGCGGCTCGGTAGTCTTAGAGATCTTTTTGACCTCGTTCATCAACTCTTGGTCAATGCTGAGGCGTCCCGCGGTGTCGATAATGACGACATCTCGACCAATGCGCGTGGCCTCTTTAAGACCCTTCTTGGCCACGTCCACGGGATTAGAGGTGTCGGAATAGACATCCACGCCAATGGACTTACCCAAAACGCGGAGCTGTTCAACCGCGGCAGGACGCTGCAAGTCAGCCGCAATCAAATAGGGCTGACGGCCCTGTTGCTTGAACCAATTGGCCAACTTGGCGGCGGTCGTAGTTTTACCCGCACCCTGGAGACCGGCCAAGAGGATGACCGTCGGTGGCTTCGAGGCGTAGGTGACCTTGAGAGCCTCGCCACCGAGAACCTCAATGAGTTGCTCGTGAACGGCCTTGATGACCTGTTGGCCTGGGCTGAGTGACTGCGAGAGTGCCTCACCCTGCAGCCGCTCTCGAACGGCCGCGATGAAGGCGGTAGCAACCGAGAGTTCTACGTCCGCTTCGAGCAACGCTTGACGCACATCGCCGAGGGCGGCGTCTAGGTCAGCGTCGCTGAGTCGACCCCGTGAGCGAAGGCCCGATGAGATTTTTTCGAGGCGGTCTGAGAGTGCGTCGAACATGAAACGAGGTTAGTCCTAGGCGCCGAGAAGTGAGTCCACGAAGGCGCTGGGCTCAAAGACCATAAGGTCGTCAGCCCCTTCGCCAACTCCGATGAACTTGACCGGAATGCCGAGTTCACGTTCAATGGCAATAACAATGCCCCCTCGCGCTGTTCCATCGAGTTTGGTCAAGACAATGCCAGTAACTCCCGCACTCGCCAAAAACTCCTTGGCCTGGCTTAATGCATTTTGCCCGGTCGTGGCATCGAGAACGAGGAAGGTTTCAACAACCTCGCCCGGTGTGCGGTCAGCGATTCGGCGTACCTTAGAAAGTTCATCGAGAAGGTTGGTCGAGTTGGCTCGACGTCCGGCGGTGTCGGCGAGAACGAGATCGAACTTGCGCGCGTGGGCACGACCAATGGCGTCGTGAATAACTGACCCAGGATCAGCTCCCTCACTCGCACGAACAATGTCAGATCCGGTGCGTTCGGCCCACTGCGTCAATTGATCAGCCGCAGCGGCGCGAAAGGTATCTCCCGCGGCCAAGACCACGCTCTTGCCCGCCTGGCGTTGTTGCTGAGCGAGTTTGCCAATCGTGGTGGTCTTTCCCACCCCGTTGACGCCAACGAAGAGCCACACTGGAACGTGGTCCGCCTTAGCGACAGTTTTTACTGAGCGATCGCGATTTAAATTCGCGAGCAGTGACTTTCGAACGTGATCAAGTACCGTCTCGCCGGCGGACATTTGCCCGAGGCTCTCGAGTATTTCTGTCGTGAGAGCTACACCCACATCCGAACGCAGTAGAACCTCTTCAACGACCGAGAGCACTTCGGGGTTGGGCGCACCGCTAATGGTGCGGATTCGATCAAAGACCCCCCTGCTCGCTCCCAACTTTGAACCCAAGTCGGCCAAACTGGGACGACTCACAACCTCTTTTACTAACAAGGTGGGCATTGCTTCACGTTGTGGGGCGAATTGGGCTCCGCGACTTTTTCGCGAGCGCCGGCGCAACAGAAGAACCATCAGAAGCAGCGCGATAACGCCAATGATCACAAAGGTCATTGAGCGTCCTCAGCGCTAGCGGTGAAAGGTCGCTCGGTGATGAGCTTCTCTTCAGGCTTTTCCTTTTCTTCAACAGTTCTCTTCACGCGTTGCGAGACAACCTTGGAACTCGCTCCAGGCACCATCGTCACTCCATAGAGTGCGTCGGCCGCTTCCATCGTGCGCTTTTGGTGCGTCACGATAACGAGCTGTGCCTCATCGCGGAATTCATCGACCAACGCAATGAATCGCTGCAAGTTCACGTCGTCCAGTGCGGCTTCGACCTCGTCCATCATGTAGAAGGGAGAAGGGCGCGAACGGAAGACCGAGAAGAGGAAGGCCATGGCGGCCATGGAGCGCTCTCCACCACTCAAGAGGGAGATTCGTCTTACATTTCGGCCCATGGGTCGAACTTCAATTTCAACACCGGTATTGAGCGGGTCTTCCGGTTCGGTCAAGGTCAAGCGACCGTGTCCACCAGGGAATACTCGCCCAATGATGTCACTGAAGTGGTTGTTCACATCGGCGTAGGCCGAGGTGAAAGTCTGCATGATCTCATCGTCGAGGGCACGAATGACCTCGCGGAGTTCTTGGGCCGAGTGACGAACGTCACTGACCTGGCGGTCAAGTTCGGTGTAGCGCTCTTCGAGTTCGGCCAGCTCTTCTAGAGCCAAGGGGTTGATTGGTCCGAGTGACGTAATGCGTGCTTCGAGTTCAGCCACACGCTGCTCCAAGGTGATTCCCTCGGGCAATTCAACTTCGACTCGGCTGAGTGCACCGGGCTCGACGTTGAGGTCACGACGAATCGCTTCGTGCAAGTTCTCGATCTTAACGACCAACTCAGCCTGTTCGATCTCAAACTTGCGCTTGGAGTCAGACAGTTCGCTCAGGCGAATTTCAGCGGCGTGACGTGAGCGACGCACCTCTTCGAGTTTGTCGGCCGATGCTCGCGTGGCTTCGAGTTGTTCACGGTAGGTCGAGTCCATGGCGCCCTGAGCGACTCGGATCTCTTCGGTCGCGGTAACGACCATGCGAGCCAGTCGAGCCAGAGCGGCTAAGTCAAACTCAATTGCTTCACGGCGCTTGGCCGCTTCCGCACGCTCAGTAGAGCGACCCTCGAGACGAGCTTCAATTTCCCCACGGCGAGTTTCAATAATGCGTCGACGCTCACCAAACTCCGCTTCGCGGCGCGAGAGGCCGGTGGCCTGGTCCACTGCTTGTTCGCGCAAGCGCTCGACCTGCTGCTTGGCCGATTCAGCCAACTGGGCACGGGCGCTGGCGTCGGTGACGGCCGCTTGAAGTGCGGGAAGTTGTTGGCCAAGGGTCTCCAACTCTTGCTTCATTGGAGCAATCTGGTTGGCGATATCGGCGAGCTCCGACTCCAGAGTGGCGATGGCCTCGCCCAACTCGTGGCTCGTAAGACGGTGACGTTCGAGCGCGGACTGGTTCCGCTCAAAGTCACTGCGCGCTGCGTTGAGGGCATTTTGCGAATTCGTTAGGCGTAGGCGGGCCTGTGCGGCCGAGACATCGACACGCTCACGCTGTTCGGAAACTCGGGTGAGTTCAGTGGCGCCCTCGCGAGCAGCACGTTCGGCCTCTTCAACGGTGCCACGAGTAACCACCGCACGGCCAGAGGCCACGCGCCAGCCAGCCGAAGAGAATCGGTCTCCGTCGGCGGTGACCACGACCATCTCGGGGTTGGCCAGGGCGACTTCAATTCCCGCTTCCCAGTTGTCAGCGACAAAGGCACGAGCAAAGAGCGCGTCGAGAACTCGAGTTACGTGTGCGGGAGAGCCCGCACGAGCACGTACTTTTTCGCGCAAGGAAACGGTGCCCGCTGGAGCGGAGTTAACTCGGATCTCGTGTTCGCTGATTGGAAGAATCAGACCAGCGCCACCTTCGCGACGCAACGCTTCGAGGGCTTTGCGAGCAGACTGCTTGCCGTCAACGACCATGGCGCCAACACTCGCGCCAGCGGCGGACTCAACAGCACGTTCCCAACCATTGTCGATATCAATCAGGTCTAAGAAAGCACCGAGGACGCCTTCGAGGTTGCCAATAATGGCTCGACCACCGGCACCGGAGAACTCATCTAAAGCTCGAGCGAGCGCCTCGGCGCGCGCTTGAGTGCGAGCGGCGACTTCGGTGGCGCTACGCAGTGCCAGGTCACTGGCTTCACGCTTTTGCTCTTCTTCACCAGCGTGTAGTTCAGCGGTACGCACCTCTTGTTCGGCAGCCTCTAGGCGAGAACCGATTTGATCGTGTTCGGCTTGCGCGGTAGAAAAGCCGTTGACCGCCAAGGCGTGACGTTCGCGAGTTTCGTTCAACCGAGCATTGGCTCGATCTTGCTGTTCATTGAGTGACCGAAGCGAACGCTCCAATAGGGCCAGACGCGACTGGATGCTCGAAAGGGCGACTTCGTCGCCTTCGAGAGATTGGTTGGCGTAGGTGGCGTCATATTCCTTGAGAGCCGCCTCGAATTCTCCGACGGCGGTTGCGACCGCTTGGCGCATGGAGGCCAGTTCGCGCTCTTCAATGGCGAGCTCTTCGAGGTCGACCTTCAGTTTGGCAGCGTCAGCTTCCAGGGTGGCAATAACGTTTTCGTCCGCCGAGGCAATGAGCGCCTGGCGAAGGGCCTTTTCGCGCTCGTTGATAACTTGCGCCAATCCACGCGAACGCTCAGACAAACCCTGAAGGGTTCCCAGGGCAGAAGCAAGCGTTTCTTCACGACGAGAAGCCATTTCCGCTGCCGCAGCCGTTGCTTGGGCGTCGAGAGTGGCCACTTCAGCGCGAAGCTTGCTCTCAGTGTCTGTCGAGCTTCCGAGTTCGCGTTCAATCTCTGCTTGACGATTAGTAAAGACATCAAGGCGTTGTGCGTAGAGCGCGTGACGAGCGGAGCGAAGCTGTGAATCAACTTCAGTAAAACTCTGCGCTGAAGCAGCTTGGCGCTCGAGGGGTCGCATTTGACGTCGAACCTCTCGAATGAGGTCGCCGAGTCGGTCGAGGTTTTCTTTGGCTTGATCGAGTCGACGCTCAGCGCGTTCTTTGCGACGGCGGTGCTTGAGCACACCCGCGGCCTCTTCGATGACGGCGCGACGGTTTTCTGGATTCGAATTAAGAATCGAGTCAAGTTGTCCTTGACCAATAATCATGTGCTGGTTTCGACCAACACCCGAGTCGCTTAAGAGTTCTTGGATGTCGAGCAAACGACAAGCGGTACCGTTAATTGCGTACTCCGATTCGCCGGTACGAAAGAGCGTGCGCGAGATCGTGACTTCGGCATTCTCAACGCCCAGGCGACCATCGGAGTTATCGAGAGTGAGTGCTACTTCCGCACGACCAAGTGCGGGCCGAGTCGCGGTACCCATGAAGATGACGTCGTCCATCTTCCCGGAACGAAGTGACTTAGCACTCTGAGCACCGAGTACCCAGGTAACGGCGTCGACGACATTGGACTTACCCGAACCGTTCGGCCCAACGACCGCCGTAACCCCGCGCTCGAGCTCGAGGACGGTGGCGTCAGCGAAGGACTTGAAGCCCTTCATGGATAATCGCTTCAGAAACACGGAAAGACGCTACCAAGTAGAGAGGCCGGCGCTAGGCCTGGCACTTCTCACAAAAAAAGGTGTCGTGGGTCTTGCTGGTGACGCGCTTAATTGGGGCCCGGCACTGGAAACAGGGCAGCCCTTCGCGCTTAAAGACCTGGACAAAGTTCTGGTAACTCCCCTTCTTGCCGTAGGGGTCGGTCCAGGGGACATCCTCAAAGCTCGTTCCCTCGTGCTTAATGGCGTCGGCCACAATTTCGAGGAAGCTCCGGTGGAGACGGCGAATTTCGATGGTCGTGAGCCCCTCCGCCGAGCGGTTGGGGTGAAGTCCCGCTGAGAAGAGAATCTCGTCGGCGTAGAGATCGCCGAGTCCAGCGAAGATCCGCTCGTCGGTCAAGACCTCCACGAGTGGCGTGGTGCGCGAGCGCATCACCGCGGCGAAGCGGTCCCAACCAATCTGGTCTTCGATCGCGTCAATTCCGACATCGGCGAGTTCATTGATGGCTTTGCGAAGCGCGAGTCCATCACCGCCCACGCTGAGTCGGGCAAACTTTGAAACTTCGGCGCCTTCACCCTCGGCCGGGGCTTTAGCGACAAATGCACGAGCGTCACCCTTGGGGTCAACTACGCGCAACTCCCCCGCCTTGTCGAAACTAATAACGAGTTGAGTGAACTTCGGCTTGGTGACCTTGGCGGTAGCGGCCATGAGGATCTGACCCGAACCAGCGTTGAGCACGAGGCGGTGACCATTGTCGAGCAAAAAGACCAAGTTGCGCCCCAAGCGTTGAGCTTCTTTAATGGCGTGACCTTCAATGGCCGTGCGGAATTCTTTGGCGCTCTTGTGGGGCTTCACCAATTTTCCCACCGTTACGGTGGCGAGCTTGACGCGGCGACCAACCAGGTCGCGCTGGAGCACACTGCGCATCGTCTCTACTTCAGGAATTTCATTCATTGTTTTTTCTCATTCCATGCCAACTGTGCGGCTTGCACTTCGGCACTCTTTCTCGATGTTCCGTGACCAGTGGCGACAACCTCGCCCTTAATCAAGACTTTGGCCTCGAATTGCACCGCGTGGCTGGGCCCTTCGGCGACGACTTCGTAGACGGGTTGACCGTGTCCGTGGGACTCTGACCACTTTCGCAACTGAGCCTTGGGGTCGGCGTGCGTGGGATGCGCTACCGCTTCGGCGATGGAATCGGCGAGGAGAGACAACACGATCTTGCTCGCGTGCTCGATCCCTCGTTCGAGATAGACCGCTGCGATGACCGCTTCAAAGGAATCAGCGAGAATCGAATCACGCTCTCGCCCACCTTCGCGCTCGACACCCTTGTTGACTCGAAGCAGTTGACCAAGGCCCAGGGTGCGGGCGAATCGCGCCAGCGCCGCCTCATTCACGACTTGGGAGCGGGCAATGGTGGCCTCGCCCTCGTCGATGCCCGGGTAGGTGCTGAAGAGGTGCTGGGCCACGATGAGGTCGACCACGGCGTCGCCCAAGAACTCCAAACGCTCGTTGGAGGTGGCGTGATGCTCTTTGGCGTAGCTCGAGTGAGTGAGGGCGACGGCGAGAAACTCGCTTTCTTCGCTAACTCCCAGTCGAGCGCTGAGCTCGGTGTTTGACACGGTCAGCAGGACCACAGACTCCTACGCGGCCAACTTGGCCGTTACGTAGTCAACGGCCTCTTGGACGGTGGTAAGGCCTTCGAGGTCTTCGTCGTCGATGTGGAATTCACCCACGATGGGGGTCAATTGCTCTTCGATGGCTTCCACCAGCTCAATGAGAGCCAGCGAGTCAGCGCCCAGAGCGGCGAAGGTGGCCGAGACGTCAATATCGCTCGGGGACTTTTCGAGGATCTCGGCCAGCTGGGTCTTAACTAGTTCGGTAACTGCGTCGCGAGACAGTGGTGAATCAGACATACTTCTTCTCCTCAAGTTGTAGGGAATAGCCTACTTTGAATCAACCAGAGCGTGCTGGTTTAGCCCTCTTGATCAGGACGAATAGCCAGTCGCATCTTGTTAACGACTCCCGCTTTGTCCATTTCGTCAGCCACTCGTAGAGCGTTCATGATGGCGGTCGCGTTGGAAGATCCGTGAGAAATAATGCAGATGCCTTCGAGTCCGAGCAACATCGCCCCACCCTGGTTTTCTGGGGTGAGCATGTTCATGATTGGCAAGAGGTATGGCGCGAGGGTCTCGCCCGCCTTCTTGGTGTTCTCGTCTGTTCCCACGGCCGTCAAGAGTGCGGTGAACAAGAACTTCATTGATCCTTCAAGGGTCTTCAATGCCACGTTGCCGGTAAAGCCATCGGTTACGACGACATCGACCGGCGAGGGAATTAAGTCTCGGCCTTCGACATTGCCAAAGAAGTTAAGGGTCGAGTCATTAGCCAAAAGCTCGTGAGTCTCTTTCACCAGAGGGGTTCCCTTGGAAGACTCTTCGCCAATGGACAAGAGTCCAACCTTGGGTGAACTCAAATTGTGGTGGGCGTTCATGTAGGCGCTCGCGAGCTTGGCGAACTGCACCAACATCTCTGGGGTGCACTCCGAGTTAGCGCCAGCGTCAACGAGAGCGGTCGGGTTTTTACCCGGATTGGGAATCGGTGTCACGATGCACGGACGAATTACTCCTGGCAGGCGACCCATGCGCAGTAATGCTGAGGCCATCGTCGCTCCGGTATTGCCCGCCGACACCATGGCGCTGGCTTTGCCGTCACGAACTAATTCAGCGGCGCGAACCAGCGAGGAATCTTTTTTCTTGCGAACCGACGAACCAGGATCGTCATCCATCTCGATGACTTCGGTGCAGGCGAAGGTTTCGAAGCCCGAGGTGTCACCCATACGTTCGGGGACGCCAACGAGAATGACTTCAAGTCCGAGTTCTTCTTTTGCGCGTCGAGCGCCAGCGACTATTTCACTGGGAGCAAAGTCGCCGCCCATGACGTCAAGGGCGATGGGCAAGCCCAAGATTAATTAACCTCTACGGCTACGCGACCCTTGTACCAACCGCAGTTGGGGCAGACCACGTGTGGGGTCTTAGAGGTCGAGCACTGTGGGCAAACGCTACGAGCGGGCAGGCCGAGCTTCCAGTTCGCAGCACGGCGCGAACGGCCGCGGGCTTTGGATTGCTTCCTCTTTGGTACTGGCATCGTTCTTCTCTTTCGGCGTCTCGGGCCTATTCGGCGCCGGGGGCGGGTTCTTCGTTATCAAAACGCAGAGAATCTAGTGTAGCCCATCTGGGATCGGTCTCTCCCTGGCACTCGCAACTGGCCTCATTCCGGTCAATTCCGCAGTAGGGGCAAAGACCCTTGCAGTCTGGGGAGCAGAGCGGAGCCAGCGGCAAATCCAGAAAAACCGCGTCGTGGACCATGGGCGCCAGGTCAATAAAGTCTTGGTCGATGGGGTAAAAATCCTCGGTCAGGTCCTCGGGGTCGACGAATCGCTCATTTAGAGAAATATGGCTAATTCCATCGATGGTCTTTGAGCACCGGCGACAGGTCCCGCGCCACGGAGCACTCAGACTCCCCTTTACCCGCAGTCCGCCCGAATAGCTCTCAATCTTTACCTGCAGGTCAATCGGCGCGTCCCAGGAAACATCAGTCTCGGCCTCACCCTTGGGGTCAAAGATCTTTTCTGCGTCAAAGGGAGCGCTGAAGGCGACCTCGGTAGACGCGGGCAGATCTCGGCGAAGTTTCGCCACGGCAATACGGTACGGCGAGCTCACCCTTAGTTCGGGTCCTGGTCAAAGAAGAAGTCCCCGCTCCAGTCATCGGCCGCCGCGGTGTTGGTCTGCGGTGCGACGTATGGCTGCGCGGGCTCTCCCCAATTCACTCCCGTAGGTGCGGGCTTAGGTGTGAGGGGACGGTCTTGACGCAACTGCGCCATGAAGTCGTCACTGCTGAGTGGCTCTTCGGCGTACGGTGGCGCGTCGGGCACGTAGTTGTCCACGCGTGGGGCAATCATCGAACGCAAGTTCTCCCGACCGGCTTGGGTCTGATCGAGCAACTTACCCAGCACAATTTCAAATGTGGCCAACTTGGCGTCAATGAAGTCTTCGGTTTCGTTGATCATCGTGCGAGCCTTCGTTTGGGCTTCGGTGATGATGTCCTCGGCACGGAGTTTTGCCTGGCGAACAATTTCGTTCTTTTCGATCATTCGACTGGCTTCGGCGCGAACTTGGTCCATGACCGCTTGCGCGCGCTGGCGCTCTTGCTCCATCAACTGCGCGCGGTCCTTCAGGTCCCAGCGGGCCTGACGAATCTCGTCGGGCAAGTTGCGGATGGCCGACAAGACAATCGCCACCACTTCGTCCTTGGAGACGCTGATGGTCGACGAGAGTGGCCGGGTCTTGGTGTTCTCGAAGAGGTCGAGAAGGTCTTGTAAGTCAGTCTCAATGCTGCGAGCTTGGCGCTGGGGCTGCTCGAAGTACTGGCCTTCGTCGTATGGTTGGAATCCGCTCATTGTGCTCCTCGGAACTTCTCTTGCAACCGGACGGCGACCGGTGCGGGGACAAAATGCGAGACATCTCCACCATACCGAGCCACCTCGCGTAAAAGGCGACTTGCGATGAAGGAATGGTTCGAACTGGTGGGAATAAAAAGGGTTTCCACGCCCGACAGCGAGCGATTCATCTGGGCCATCTGGAGCTCAGACTCGAAATCGGAAACCGCGCGAAGGCCCTTCACGATGGCCGTGGCGTTTACGTCACGCGCCACATTCACGAGCAGGGTGGCAATCGCCACGATGCGCACATTAGGAATGTGCTTGGTTGAATCGGCAATCATCTCTTGACGCTCTTCGAGTTCGAAGAGGGAGGCAGACTTTTGCGGATTGCGAATAGCGGCGACCACAATCTCATCGAAGATCAGTGCAGCGCGCTCAACCACCTCAAGGTGCCCATTGTGGAAGGGGTCGAAAGAACCGGGAATGAGGCCGACGGTCATGCGGATAATTCCTCCGAAGGTTCGAGAATGGTTACCAGCGTAGTGCCGTATCGCTTTTCCTTCATCACTTCCCAACCCAGGGGTGCTTCCATAAATCGGTCATTTTCAACGACCACTCTCTCGGCCACCACCCCGTGCAAGAGTGCGTTCAAGTCCATTGGCCCATAGGGCGGGTCAGCGAGGATGAGGTCGACCTCAGCGGGTGGGGTCCACAGGGGCAAGGTGGCGCGAACAAAATGCGCCTCGCCATCAACGTTCACTCCCTCGTAGTTTTCCTTCGCCGCGGCCAGACACTTGGGGTCGGAGTCGTAGAAGTAAACGTGAGCTGCGCCTCGGCTCAAAGCCTCGATACCGAGCGCTCCCGATCCACAGAAAAGATCGCAGACGACTAGACCATCGAGTCCGCCTCGGGCTTCGAGCATCGAGAAGATTGCCTCACGAGCAAAGTCGGTCGTCGGACGCACCTTTTCGGGCAACTTGGCCTTGAGTTGTTGGCCCCTCGCGCTTCCCGCTATTACTCTCACCCCTCAAGGGTATTGCCTAGGAGCGGAACAAATAGGTCGCTTCGTCCTCATCTACAAACAATCGCAACTCTTCTTCCATGCCCGCCAGGTCACCGGCTCTGACCATCTGCGAGGCCACCTCACGGGCCGCCTCTAAGAGGTCGAGGTCTTCCTGAAGTGAGGCCAAAATCAGGTCGCTTCGCCCGCGCTGACGTGCTCCCAGCAGGGTTCCCTCGCCTCGCAAGGCCAAGTCTGTTTCAGCGAGGGAGAAACCGTCGTTACTCGCCACCAGTGCCGAGAGACGAATAACGGACTCGTCGCTCGGTGCGGGGCCGAGCAAGTAGCAATAACTTTGATCACTGCCGCGGCCAACACGGCCTCGCAATTGGTGCAACTGAGCTAGACCAAATCGCCAGGCATCTTCAATCACGATCACCGTGGCCTCAGAAACATCAACGCCAACTTCGATAACGGTGGTCGCAACCAGTACTTGAATTTCGCCGGTCCGGAACTGTTGCATCACTAGTTCTTTTTCTTCGGGCTTCATCTGCCCGTGCAAGAGCCCCACGCTGAGGCCACGAAGTTCGCCCATAGCGAGGCGCGTTCGTTCTTCGGTCGCGCTCGTCGCCTCGACTTTGCTCGAACCTTCAACTAAGGGGCAGACCACGTAGACACGGTGACCGCTCTCAACCTCGTCACGTACTCGTTGCCAACAACTGCTCACCTGGTCCTCAGACTCGGCCCAAATGGTTTCAATTGGCAAACGTCCCACCGGCATCTCGTCAATGGTCGAGATATCAAGGTCACCAAAGACGACCATGGCGGCAGTTCTTGGAATTGGAGTGGCGGTCATCACCAAAAGGTCAGGGTCAGCACTGGTACTCGAGTACGCCTTGGCGTTTTCTCGAAGTTTCGCGCGTTGCTCCACGCCAAAACGGTGTTGCTCGTCGATAACCACAAGCCCGAGTGACAGGAACTTGAGTTCTTCATTGAGCAGCGAGTGTGTTCCAACAAGTATGTCGATACCACCAGAGCTAAGTCCATCCAAGATTGCCTGACGCTCTTTCGCTTTGGTGCTGCCCGTTAAGAGCGCCACGTGGATTTCTCGAGAACCGCCTAAGACGCTGGGATCGGCAATCTTGAGTCCCGCCACGTCTCGCCGCAACGAAGTGGCGTGTTGTTCAGCCAATACTTCAGTCGGGGCCATGAGTGCACTTTGATGCCCTCCTCCCCTCACCGCCAACATGGACGCGAGGGCCACGAGGGTTTTTCCTGAACCAACGTCACCTTGGAGTAGCCGGTGCATGGGCAAGTTGCTTCGTAAGTCTTCCGCAATCTCTTGCAACACTCGGCGCTGTGCGCCAGTGAGAGCAAAGCGGTGCTGGGAAATGAATTGACGCACGAGTGACGCGTCCGGTGTAAGAGCAGCACCCGGTGAGACAGCAAGGTCTGAGTCGAGGACTTGATGAGTGATTCCAGTTGCGCTCTCTTCGATTCGCTTGCGTCTGAGCGCGAGCAGTAATTGCAAACGCCAGAATTCGTCAAAAGCCAACCGACGGCGTGCGGGGCCAACATCGGACAGCTCTGCGGGCAGATGAATGTCGTGCATTGCCCGCGAACGATCAACAAGTCCGATTTCACTGCGACTCTTTTCATCGAGCGGGTCAGCGAGTTGTCCGGCGCGACGAAGTGACTCTTCAATGAATCCACCCATTTCCCAACTCGTCAGACCAGCCTTTCCCGAAGCGGGATAAATGGGAACGACCCGGCCAACACGACCCGGGTCACGGTCTTCACTTAACAGACCCACAATGACGTCGACCACTGGGTTCGTCATTTGGCGTTGGTCGCGGAATTCGCCCACTTTGCCAAAGAACATTGCCTGTGTGCCAACAGGAAGTTGGCGTTCTCGCCAGGCTTGATTGAAGAAGACAACTCCGAATTTGTGAGGGCCATCCTTTACTTCCAAGGTGACCATGGGCTTGCCATTTTTCATGCGAGCCGACCGACATTTCGTGACTTCGCCAAAAACTGCCGCTTCATCACCCACGGTCAGGTCACTCAGGTCAACTTGTTTGGTGCGGTCAATGTAGCGACGCGGATACCAGGTAAGCAGGTCGAAGACGTTGGTGATGCCAATTTCACCCAAAGCCGCAGTGCGCTTTACGCCGATGTTTCGGAGACGATCAACTAACACTTCAGCTAACGCTGCGAGTGGGCGCATCGACTCTTCCATGAAGCCAGCCTAAAGAATCGTGGTCTCATCAAGAGACCAGAATTTATTCAATCCCGAAATAATACGGATAGAGAGGTTGTCCACCACGGTGTACTTCAACTTCAAGTTCGGGGAACGCTTCACCCACGAATCGCAAGATTGCGGCGGTGTCATCGCCTTCGGCACCCGACCCTTCCACAATGGTCAAGATCTCACTGCTTGGTGTCACGATTGATTGCAACAAGGCAGTCGATGCTGCCACCACCGAATCGCCAATCGAGGAAATCCCCTTGGGACCAAGTCCGATCCAGTCGCCAACGTGGACCTCGCCAACATCAGTGGCGGTATCACGGACTGACTGGGTGACTTCAGCGCTGATGACGTCGTCCTTGGCCGACTCCATATTTTTGGCGTTCTCGAGTAACTCGCCGTTAGGGCTATAGGCAATGAGCGCCGCGAGCCCCTCAACAACTGAGGTGGTTGGTACAACGGACACTTCGACATCCACGAGCCCATTGACCTGTTGGGCCACGGGGATGATGTTTTTGTTGTTAGGCAAAATCACCACAAACTTTGAACCGGTAGCGAGAACGGCGTCGACGAGATCAGCGGTCGAAGGGTTCATGGTTTGGCCGCCACTGACGACCTCTCTGGCTCCCATCGAGCTCATGAGTGCGGTAGTTCCCGCACCCAGGGCCACGGCGACAACTGCGGTGTGTGGAGCTGGGGTTCGAGTGTTGCCCTCAGCGACCCAACTCGCCTCTTCGTCAACTTCACTCAAATTAGTGATGCGAACGTCACTTAGAGTTCCCGCGGACTCTCCCGCCGCGACCGCAGCATCAACGTCGTCGGTGTGAATGTGGCAGTTGTAGAGTCCGTCGCCACCAACGATAACGATGGAGTCGCCAATTTCCGCCCAGGCGGCTCGAAAACTCGGCATCTGTGAATCGTCGGCGTTGAGCAAGAACATCACTTCGTGCGAGAGTTCCGCCACGCTGTAGCCAGTAGCGATGTCTTCAATATTTCGATTAATCGATGACACCGCCGGAGGTACGGGCAAGGGGTCACCGTAGAGCACGTGCGCGAGCGCGTCAAAGAACAAGACCAAACCGGTGCCGCCCGAGTCCACCACGCCGGCCTTCTTCAAGACATCGAGTTGTTCGGGGGTGTGGGCCAAAGCCTTATTGGCTCCAGCGAGTGCGCCGCGCACCACGTCTTCGAGGGTCGAGGAGTTTTCTCGCGCGCCATCAACTGCGCCCAGGGCCACCGAAAGAATGGTTCCTTCTATGGGTCGAACAACGGCTTCGCGGGCCAATCGGTTGGCATTTGCCAGGGCTTCGAGCAGGTGGTCGGCGGTGACTTCGTCTTCGAAGTCGGCCACGAGGCCCCTGAGCAGCTGGCTCAAGATAACGCCCGAATTTCCTCTCGCTCCCATGAGCGATCCGTGGGCGATGGCCTTTTTCACCTCGGCCATGGGGGCACTGTCTGGAAGTTCTCCGAGGGCCTTGACGACCGAGGCCAGGGTGAGGGCCATATTGGTGCCGGTATCGCCGTCGGGTACGGGGTAGACATTCAGGTAATTAATTACCTCTTTATGGCTGTCCAAGAGCCTCGCGAAGCTCTCCATCAGTGCCCGAAGGTCACCGGCACCGAATTGATTGGACGTAGGCATTGGTGACGATGCTACAATGGCAAACCAGTCTTTCCGGCGAATGCCGGACTTTTAAGGAGAATGCACATGGCGTCAGTCTGCGAAATCTGCGGCAAGAAGCCCTCATTCGGCATGAACGTTTCGCACTCCCACCGACGCACCAAGCGCCGTTGGAACCCGAACATTCAGCGTGTGCGCGCCCTCGTAAATGGCACTCCCGTACGAGTAAACGTCTGCACCGGTTGCTTGCGCTCAGGCAAGATCACCAAGCCTTCACGCGGCAAGGCCAGCGTTAACGCTTAATTCCCTCGCGGGAACAACTCCACTTAGTCCCCGCCGGACTGAGCTTTGACTGCAAAGCTGGACTCACCTCTTTATTACAGCGAATGCTGCCATCCCCGTGGAGTTAGCGCTTTGCCCTCAAGAGTTCGGGTTCCGAAATCCTTTACGGTGCGCCCTATCAAAATTGGCTGAAGCTGCGAGCGCTCCTTTGAAAGATGCAGCAATGTTTCAGGGTCCGGAGTAACAATCAAGAGTTCGTAGTCCTCCCCGCCACTCAAGGCCTCTTCCAACGTCGCCCCCTCGGCCACCGGTACCTGGTCGAGCTCGAAGCCCACGCCCGATAGGTCGGCCATCCGGTTTAGATCGAGTGCGAGTCCATCGGAGAGATCCATCATCGCGCTCACGTTCGCATCACGAGCGGTCATGCCTTCACGCAGGCGTGGGTAGGGGCGGCATTGTGCTTGGACCAATTCATTGTCCATCCCCGCACCATCTCGTCGCAGGCGGAGTCCCGCCGCCGCACGACCGAGTGGACCGGTCACGAAAATGAACTCATCGGGTTTTGCGTTCGAGCGAAGAATTGGTTTTGAGTCGGGACACTGCCCAACGACCGTTACCGCGAGTGAGATGTCTTGTCCCGTACTGAGGTCACCACCCACTACCGGGCACGAGGTCATGAGTGCGGCTTCGGCGATTCCTTCGTGAATGGAAATTAAGTCAGTCCCTTTGGGAGCGGTTACAGCAATGACGCACGCTTCGGGCCGAGCACCCATCGCGGCTAAATCAGAGACGGCGGTGGCGACAGCTTTATAACCAAAGTCGTGGAGTGAAAAGAATTTAGGATCAAGGTGAATTCCCCAAACACTGACATCCGTTGAAATTACCGTGCTTCCGACCGTTGGTTCTAGTACCGCGGCGTCATCGCCAATGTGCACTTCACCAGCTGGAATGTGTGATGCCGAGACGATGCGGGAGATAGCCTTAAGAACGTCATCCTCACGCTGGCCAAATCCCTCCGGGGTCCCGCTAGTAGGAGGTGTGGCCGTCACAGTGAAGCACGGTGCAACGAGGCATCGCGCAGACCGAAGGGACACTTAGTGGCATACCCAACGAAGAACGAAAAGCTGATTGCCTGGGTGGAAGAAGTTGCGAAACTCACTACCCCCGATCGTATCTACTGGTGCGACGGCTCAGCGGAAGAATATGACCGTTTGTGCCAAGAATTGGTAGAAGCGGGAACTTTCACGAAGCTTAACGAGGCCAAAAGGCCCAATTCCTACTACGCCACCTCCGATCCGAGCGACGTCGCTCGCGTCGAGGACCGCACCTACATCTGCTCGGTGAACAAAGACGACGCTGGCCCCAACAACAACTGGGTCGACCCCACCGAGATGCGCGCCACCCTGAACGGCCTCTTCGCTGGCTCGATGAAGGGCCGCACGATGTACGTCGTGCCCTTCTCCATGGGTCCCCTCGGTTCAAACATCGCTCACATTGGTGTTGAAATCACCGACTCGGCCTACGTGGCCGTATCGATGAAGATCATGACCCGCATGGGTAAGGGCGCACTCGATGTACTCGGCGAGCTCGGCGAGTTCGTTCCTTGCCTACACACCGTTGGAGCTCCCCTCGAGCCAGGCCAGGCGGATGTCAAGTGGCCCTGCAACGACACGAAGTACATCGTGCACTTCCCCGAGACCAAGGAGATCATCTCCTACGGCTCAGGCTACGGCGGCAACGCGCTGTTGGGTAAGAAGTGCTTTGCCCTGCGCATCGCTTCAAACATGGCCCACACCGATGGCTGGCTCGCTGAGCACATGTTGATTTTGAAGTTGACCTCACCCCAAGGTGAGTCTCGCTACGTCGCCGCAGCCTTCCCTTCGGCTTGCGGCAAGACGAACCTCGCCATGTTGGTACCAACCTTGCCCGGTTGGAAGGTTGAAACTGTTGGCGACGACATTTGTTGGATGAAGCCAGGTGCCGACGGACGGCTCTACGCCATTAACCCTGAAGCGGGATTCTTTGGCGTGGCTCCGGGTACCAACATGCAGACGAACCCCAATGCCATGTTGTCCATTGAGGCCAACACCATTTTCACCAACACGGCACTCACTGCCGATGGCGATGTGTGGTGGGAGGGCATGGGTGAGGCCCCCGCTGGTCTCACCGACTGGAAGGGTCAAGCCTGGAGTCCTGAGCTCGGAACGCCCGCAGCCCACCCCAACTCTCGTTTCACCGCACCCGCTGGTCAGGACCCCGCAATTGCCCCCGAGTGGGAGGACCCCGCTGGGGTTCCCATCGACGCCATTTTGTTTGGTGGACGTCGTGCGAACACGATTCCTCTGGTCTTTCAGTCCAAGTCGTGGGACCACGGTGTATTCCTTGGATCCATCATGGCCTCCGAGACCACCGCGGCCGCGGCGGGAGCGGTTGGCAACTTGCGTCGTGACCCCTTCGCGATGCTCCCCTTCTGCGGATACAACTTTGGTGACTATTTCGCCCACTGGCTCACCTTCGCCAAGAAGTACGGCGAATCAGCTCTGCCGAAGATTTTCTACGTCAACTGGTTCCGCAAGGGCGACGATGGCCGCTGGCTCTGGCCTGGTTACGGCGAGAACAGCCGCGTCCTCGAGTGGGTCTTTGAGCGCAGCGCCGGTCGCGGTGACGCAATTGACACCGCAATTGGCTACGTGCCAACGCCTAACGCTATTGACGTGAGTGGCTTGGACGTGAGTGCCGAAGACATGGCCGAATTGTTGGCGGTCAACGAAGACGACTGGCGCGCTGAGGTTCCCCTTATTCGCGAACACTTTGGTCAATTCAAAGACCGTACTCCAGAGCGCTTGCACCAACTAGTCGACGAACTCGAGTCAGCACTGAAGTAAAGAAATAACCCGCCGCTCGGCTCTGTAGAGCTGGGCGGCGGGTTTTTCTATTCTGCGGTTTCGGCGTCGGCGACGATTAGTCGCGGTCCCGAGGGCCAGTCGAAATAACGCCAAGTCCAGTTGATAAGAACGCGGATCCGGTTTCTGAATCCGACCAGATACCAAAGGTGCAGGCCGAGCCAGGCGAGCCAACCGGCGGTTCCACGAATAATTCCGAGTCCCGGCACCTTCGCGATTGCCGCGTGACGACCAATGGTGGCCATAATGCCCTTGTTACGGTACTTAAGCGGCTCAGTTGGTTTTCCGTTCAC
>Ga0214212_1000130_pt1 | contig 22909 bp, 20 predicted proteins | sample TroBogEpilimnion_25_FD_153050 | JGI IMG/M metagenome (GOLD analysis project Ga0214212, IMG submission 153050) | Freshwater microbial communities from Trout Bog Lake, WI - 18AUG2009 epilimnion | ecosystem: Environmental > Aquatic > Freshwater > Lake > Epilimnion/Euphotic zone | place: Trout Bog...
ACGGCAGCAGGAGCGGTTAAAGGTTCAAAGGCAGCCTCATCTAGTTTCCCAGCGGGAGTAACTGCTGCACTCAATAATCAATACGGCGCCCTTAATTGTGCGCAAGCAAGTAACCGTCAAGGCGGCAACACCGATATGCCTGATCAGGCGATTGTTGCTTGTAGTCGCGATGGCGCTACTAAATATATTTTGGCTCCAGCCCAAGTTGTTGGTACTGATGTGAAAGGTGCATCTGCTGGCCTTGATCAGGCAAGCGGCGCAGGATGGCAAGTACTCCTCAATTTCACCGGCGCAGGAACTACTAAGTTTGGTTCTCTTACATCTAGCGTGACAAAGCTTGCAGCGCCCCAAAATGAAGTTGCTATTGTTCTAGATGGTCTAGTCATTACTGCCCCAAAAATTATTCAAGCAATTACCGCGGGTAACGCTCAGATCACAGGAAGTTTCACGCAAAGTGATGCTTCTAATTTGGCGAACGTCCTTAAGTACGGAGCGCTCCCACTTGCATTTGATCGTGGAGACGTTCAGCAGGTATCTCCAACACTTGGTTCAGATCAACTACGTGCGGGCCTACTTGCCGGCGGAATTGGATTACTCCTTGTGGTTCTTTACTCAGTTCTTTACTACCGAGGTCTGGGAATTGTCAGCGTTGGTTCATTGCTCGTAGCTGGCGCAATCACGTTCCTCTCGTTCCTTTTGCTTGGTAAGTGGATTGGTTTCACCCTCTCTCTTGCTGGTATCGCTGGCGCCATCGTTTCAATCGGTATTACCGCAGACTCATTTATTGTTTATTTCGAAAGACTTCGAGATGAGGTTCGAGAAGGAAGAACGCTACGTACCGCAGTTCAAACAGGTTGGCAGAGAGCAAGACGCACAATCATCGTTGCAGACTCAGTTTCGCTGATCGCATCGATTCTTCTTTACTTCTTCGCAGTGGGCGACGTTCGTGGGTTCGCATTTACACTTGGACTTACAACGGTTGTTGACCTATTTGTTGTCTTCTTCTTTACAAAACCATTGGTGAGCATTCTCTCCAAAGTATCTTTCTACGCAAATGGGCATAGATTCTCTGGGTTCTCATCAAAAAGCTTGGGTATAACCGCAGGAAAGGAAGTCATCTAATGTCACGTCTTGCTGGAATGGGTGGCCGCCTTTATCGCGGTGAAAAGTCATTTAACATTATTGGAAATCGCCGGCGTTGGTATGCACTCTCACTGCTTGTAGTGATTTTGTCGGGTGTCTCACTTGGTGTTCAAGGCTTGCATCTCGGAATTGAATTCAAGGGCGGGTCACAGTTCCAGGTAACTGCGCCTGGATCAACAGTCCCACAAGGACAAAAAGCTGTAAGTGATGCCGGCATAACCTCTGAATCGATTGTTCAGATGATCGGTACTAACAAGATTAAGATCACCACAGGGGCTCTTACTAATGCCCAAAATGATGCGATCGAAAATTCGATTGCAAAGACTTTCAACGTCAAAGTTGCAGATATCAACGTACTGAGCATCGGGCCTTCATGGGGTAAAGACATCACCCATAAGGCCATTCAAGCTCTCATTGGTTTCTTACTTGTCGTGATGCTCTACCTTGCACTCGCATTTGAACCAAAGATGGCAGCAGCAGCGATTATCGCCGTGTTGCACGATGTCTTTATTACTGTGGGTATTTACGCACTTGTGGGTTTTGACGTAACTCCGGCCACTGTTATCGGATTCTTAACTATCTTGGGTTACTCACTTTATGACACTGTTGTTGTCTTCGATAAGGTTCGCGAAAACACGAGAACAATTACAAGCTCAGGAAAGCAGACCTACTCACAGGCAGCTAACCTAGCTGTGAATCAAACTCTTGTTCGGTCTTTCAATACCTCCATTATTGCCCTCTTGCCTGTTGCCTCTATTCTCTTTGTGGGAGCTGGAATTCTTGGAGCTGGAACACTCAAAGATCTCTCTCTTGCACTCTTTATTGGTTTAACAACAGGTACATATTCTTCAATCTTCGTCGCAACTCCAATTTTGGCAACGTTGCGCGAACGCGAACCTGCAATGAAAGCCCTTAGTAAGCGCGTTGCACAGCGCGGAGCTTCTCCGGTTGGAACTCCAGGCGTTCAATCCGATGAAGCCGAAAAGGATTACACCGGGATCGTTACTTCTACTCACTCTAAAGAAGGACATGAGCGAGGCCCCCGTAATCAACCAAAGCGACGTTCTCGCCGTAGATAATTAAGCATGTCAAGGGAAGGGAGTGAGTTCAATGAATTCGCTGCTGAGCCCGCTTGCTAAAACTCTTTCAGAAAGCCTTCCTGAATATAAAGAGGTTGAGTTAGAGCGCGCATTTGTAGCTGCATCAAACGCTCATGAAGGTCAGTTTCGTAAATCTGGCGAGCCATATATCACTCACCCAGTAGCCGTTGCACAAATCTTGGCAGATCTTGGGATGGATCAAGCAACCATCTCTGCTGCGCTTCTCCATGACACGGTTGAAGATACTGGTTACTCACTCAAAACTATTCAAAGCGAATTTGGCAATGAGGTTGCGCAACTTGTCGATGGTGTAACAAAGCTAGACAAACTCACTTATGGCCCAACAGCTGAGGCAGAGACTCTTCGTAAAATGGTTGTCGCTATGTCAAAGGACATACGGGTGCTAGTCATCAAATTGGCCGATCGCTTACATAACGCGAGAACTTGGCAGTTTGTTGAACCAGAAAGCGCAGCAAGGAAAGCCCGCGAGACGATTGATATTTATGCTCCACTTGCCCACAGGCTTGGAATGAATGCGATGAAGTGGGAGTTAGAAGATTTATCTTTCAAGGTATTAGAGCCAAAAAAGTATGAAGAGATTGAGCGTTTAGTTGCTGAACGCGCTCCACTTCGTGAAAAATTCTCAGATGAGGTAACAAAGCTCATCCGCAAAGATCTTGAGGCCGACGGAATTAAAGCTACTGTGAAGGCCAGACAGAAGCATCTTTACTCTGTTTTCCAGAAGATGATTGTGAGAGGTCGAGAATTTAACGAAATTTATGATCTGGTCGGTGTTCGAGTAATTGTTGATGATGTTCGTGATTGTTATGGAGTGCTCGGCGCTATCCATGCAAGGTGGAGTCCAGTGCCAGGCAGGTTTAAAGACTACATAGCAATGCCTAAGTTCAATTTGTATCAATCACTTCACACTACGGTGATTGGCCCAACTGGTAAGGCTGTGGAAATTCAGATTAGAACTTCAGACATGCATGCTCGCGCTGAATTTGGTATCGCAGCTCACTGGAAATATAAAACCAAGGGCAATCAGTCAGCAGATAACGATCCTGGAGTTATGTGGCTAAAGCAATTACATGAATGGCAACAGGAAACAGAAGATGTTGGGGACTTCCTTGATACTTTGCGTTATGACCTGCGCACACCAGAAGTATTTGTCTTTACGCCAAAGGGAAGTGTTATCGCTTTACCTGCAGGCTCTACACCCGTGGATTTTGCGTATGCAGTACATACGCAAGTAGGGGAACGCTGTGTTGGGGCAAAAGTAAATGGAAAGCTTGTTCCCTTGGAATCAGCGCTGAACAATGGTGATGTCGTTGAAGTCGTAACTAACAAAAGCCCAAACGCGGCCCCAAGCCGGGATTGGCTCAACTTTGTTAAATCACCTAGAGCCCGATCAAAGATCAAGGCTTGGTTTTCTAAAGAGAGAAAAGAAGAAGCGGTTGAAGCAGGTCAAGAATCTATAGCGCGCCAGATGCGCAAACTGGGCTTACCTCTGCAGAAGATATTTGCCGGACAGGCTATTTTGGAATTGGCACACGATCTTCACTTTGATGATATCGAATCCTTATATGCCGCTGTTGGTAATGGACATGTCTCATCTGCCTCAGTGATCGAAAAGCTTGCAGCCACACTCGCTCCTGAAGAAGAGCATGAAGACCATGTGCTTCCCGATTTCCACAGATCCTCAGGCAATCGCAGTACCTCTGGTGTGGATGTAGAGGGCGTTGATTCCGTACTCGTTAAATTAGCAAGATGCTGCACACCAGTTCCAGGGGACGAAATTACTGGTTTTGTGACCAAGGGAAGTGGCGTGAGTGTGCATCGTGTTGATTGCATCAACGTGACCGATTTGAAACTGACCCAAGGTGATCGCATTGTGAAAGTGAAGTGGAATGTCACAGCGAAGACCTTGTTCCTTGTAAATATCCAAGTTGAGGCGCTCGATAGAGCGGGGCTACTGTCAGACCTCACAAGAAATCTTTCAGATCAGCATGTGAACATTTTGAACGCGGCCGTGAGTACTTCAAAGGACCGCACAGCTATATCTCGTTTTACTTTCGAAATGGCAGATGCGTTACATCTAGACGCGGTTCTTTCAGCAGTTCGAAGCGTTGAAGGCGTTTATGACGTCTATCGAATCACAAACAATTAGTGCTTAAGGTTTCTTAAACTCTGAAAGTCCCTTTTGTGCTTCTTCTAACCAGCCGCGGCGAGCAGCAGCTGCCTCTCGGGCAACCATGGCCTTAGCTGCATTTCCTGCTGCCTCTGCTTTTGCAGCTTGCTTCTCATAACTCTCGATCGCATCAAGTAAACCTTGAACAACGGAATTTGCATGAGCAATTGCAGTTGGATCACTCTTACGTGATTCTTGTTGGTGGAGCTCATCAATCTCGGCTTGGATTTTTGCAATTTTTGCGTCGAAGGTTGCACGCTTATTGCGCTCAGTCATGCCGATGCGCTCCCATTGATCCATCAGATCACGGAACTTCTTACGGGCATCCTTAACATTTGTAACAGGAAGAAGAGCCTCAAATTCTGGAAGGAGAGCCTCGCGTTTAGCAAGGTTAGTTGCCATAGTTCCCTGGCGCTTTTCAAGATCAGCCTTCTTTGCTGCGAAGAATGTGTCTTGGGCTGATTTGAATTCTTCCCAGAGTTTTGTATCAACGTTCTTCTTGCCGCGTCCAGCAGCCTTCCACGCGTTCATAAGCTCTTTAAAGCGGTTGGCTGTAGCCAGCCAATCTTTTGAGTTGGCAAGGGACTTTGCCTCTTCAATGATTTGGGCTTTTGTCTGAGCAACTGCCGCGCTCTGTGTTTCAAGTTGAGCAAAGTGAGTTCGACGGCGCTTATCAAATTTGTTGCGTGATGATGAAAAACGCTTCCATAGCTCAGCGTCAGTCTTCTTATCTAAGCGAGCAGCAGCCTTCCACTCATCAAGGAGAACTTTGAGGCGATCCCCAGTGAACTTCCAATTTTCCGACAGGGCATGCGTTTCAGCCTCTGCAACGATCTTTTCCTTAACAACTTGTGCTTGAGCACGCTTTGCTTCCTTGACGGCCTTTTCTGCCTCTTTGCGTGCCTCGTAGGCACTGCGATGTTCGTCGATGAGTGTGGGTATTTGCTCAATCGAATGAGCTAAGGCAACCAAATCTCCAACGCCGTTAAGAGAGGTGAGTTGTTCGCGAAGCTTTGAAACCGCAGCGGCAGCATCTGATGGAACCATTGCGCCACTCTTAATTCGAGCACCTAGTAGTGCTACCTCTGATGCGAGAGCTTCAAATTTGCGCACAAAGTATGCAAGAGCCTCTGAGTGAGTTTTGCCGGGATATGAGCCAACAGCCTTTTCACCTTCTGGAGTGATGACATAAACAATGCCATCATCGCCAACGCGACCGAATTTTGATGGATCCCCAACTAGCGCTGATGCTGGTGAGGGGGTTTGGGGAACAACAATATTTTCTTGATTATTCAAATTGTCCATGTTGTCCATCATTAATCTCCTTCGGTTGCGCGTCGATCAAAAATTTTGATCTTCGTTATATCGGCATGTATTGAGTTGTTTCCCGCGTAAGCGGGTCACACACCCAAGGTTCGGTGCCTTAAAGGTACCCTTAAAGCCTGCCAAGGTAAAAGTGCCCGTTGGCCATGCGAGCGTGGAAGGTTGTGAATAGGGGTGATTCTTGAGGTAATTCCCGCTGAATACTTCGGAACGAACTGCTGGATATTTGCTCCTGCCAAGAATTCAGAGTGCTTCATCGTTGACCCTGGAATCTGTGTCCCCAATATGGTGGGCCATATAAGTGATGTATTGGAAAAACATAATTTAAAACCAATAGCAACAATTGTTACTCATGGACATCTAGACCATACATTCTCTGTGCAGCCATTTGACGATAAATATCAAGTTGCCACTTATGTACATACAAAGGATCGAGCATTTCTTGCTGACCCATTCAAACTCTTGACACCTGGTGGTGGGATAAGCACGCTCCTCGATGAACTTGGTGTGAAAGATTTCAAAGAGCCACACGATGTGAAGGAGCTAAAGCACGAAGAGGAATTTTCCCTCATCGGAATGAAGATTAAAGCTCACCATGCCCCTGGCCACACGCCAGGCTCGACAATGTTTAGCGTTGATGACGAGTACCTAATCTCAGGAGATGTGCTTTTTGCCAATTCCATAGGTCGTACTGATCTACTGCTTGGCTCCTCTGAAGATATGAAGAAATCACTTCAAAACGTAGTTCTTCCTCTCGGAGATCACTTAAAAGTCCTTCCTGGACATGGCAGAGAAACTACAATTGGGCACGAGCGTAAGAACAACCCTTACCTGCAGGATGATTTTTTGAAGGGAAGAAGAGAGTGAGTAAATTCCAAGCGCCAAAAGGCGTCAGCGAATACGTGCCACCTCGCTCTGCACATTTTGAATTCGTAAGATCTACTTTGGTCGAAACAGCCCGGACAGCTGGTTACGCGCTGATTGAGCTTCCGGTATTTGAAGATACAGAGCTTTTTACACGCGGTGTCGGTGAATCAACTGATGTCGTTCGCAAAGAAATGTATACATTTGAAGATAGGGGTGGCCGTTCAATTACCCTGCGTCCAGAAGGAACAGCGGGTGTTGTCAGAGCTGTCATTGAACATAATCTTGATCGTGGTCAATTGCCCGTTAAAGTTTTTTATTCGGGAGCATTCTTCCGCGCCGAGCGCCCTCAAGCAGGCAGGTATCGCCAGTTCTATCAGGTAGGTATTGAAGCGATCGGAATTTCTGACCCATTAATTGATGCGGAAGTTATCGCGATTGCTGATCGTGGACTCAAAGAACTGGGACTAAAGAACTACAGACTTGAAATCACTTCACTGGGAGATGGACAGACCCGATCTGCTTACTTAAAAGAACTGCGTACCTTTATTTCAGGTATCTCACTAGATGAAGAGACAAAAGCTCGCGCCGAGATCAACCCATTGCGTCTTTTTGATGACAAGAGAGATGAAATTAGAAAGGCCCTAGAAAAAGCGCCGGTGCTTATGGATTTTCTCACCCCAGAGAGTTCTGCAGATTTTGAAGCAGTGAAGGTACTACTTACCTCACTCGGTGTGAAGTTTGTAGTTAACAATCGCATGGTTCGAGGTTTGGATTACTACACAGGAACCGCTTTTGAATTTGTGCATGAGGGACTTGGCGCGCAATCTGGAATCGGTGGCGGTGGTCGCTATGACGGGTTAATGGCTGCCCTTGGTGGTTCGCAGCTTTCAGGAATTGGATATGGATTAGGTGTTGATCGCATACTTCTCGCTTGTGAAGCTGAGGGTCTCTCACTTCCTGAAGATTTGCAGATTGATCTTTTTATAGTCCCACTCGGCACGGCAAATGAAGCTTTGGTGCTAGCAGAGCAATTGCGAAGTCGTGGCCTGTCAGTGGATCTCGCCTTTGGGGATCGCGCATTGAAGGGTGGAATGAAGGCGGCCGATAAGAGCGGCGCCAAGTACTCCATTGTTCTTGGCGCAGATGAAGTGGCAAGCAAGAGCGTTGCACTTAAAAACATGAAAACGGGAGAGAGCGTTTCGGTTACTCTTGGCTCTTTGGCGAACGAATTGATTTCACTTACTGTGAATTTGGGAGAACATTCTTAAATGCTACGCACGCATAGCGCAGGCACCCTTTCTAAGAAGGATGCCGATACCACCGTTACTTTGGCGGGCTGGGTTGCAAGACGCCGAGATCACGGGGGAGTTGCCTTTATTGATCTTCGGGATTCAACTGGCGCGGTTCAAGTAGTAATCAAGGATGAGATTGCAGGAGCCTTGCGCGCAGAGTGGTGTGTATTGATCACAGGCAAAGTGCGAGTTCGCCCTGATGGAAATGAAAACCCGAATATTCCTACAGGTGAAATTGAAGTTGATTGTCTAGAGCTTAAAGTTTTGAGTGAGGCAGCAGCACTCCCATTCCCAGTAGATAGCGGAGAAGTTTCAAATATCAGCGAAGAAGTTCGTTTGAAGTATCGCTACCTTGATCTTCGCAGAGAAGAGCCGGCACGCAACCTTCGCATGCGCTCACAAGTGACATCAACCATTCGTACAGTTATGGATAGCCTAGATTTTCTAGAGATTGAAACACCCTATCTAACTCGATCAACACCTGAAGGAGCACGAGATTTCCTAGTGCCTGTTCGCCTGCAACCAGGTAGCTGGTATGCGCTGCCGCAATCTCCTCAACTGTTTAAGCAACTTCTCATGGTCGCTGGCATGGAGAGGTATTACCAGATTGCTAGATGTTTTAGAGATGAAGATTTCAGAGCAGACCGTCAACCTGAATTTACTCAACTTGATATTGAAATGTCTTTTGTTGACCAAGAGGATGTTCTAAAAGTTGCAGAGGAAATATTAGGAAAAGTATTTAAGAAGATCGTCAACTATGACATCCCGATGCCGATCCCTCGTATGACATATTTAGAAGCGATGCGTCGCTTTGGTTCAGATAAGCCGGATCTTCGTTTTGGTCAAGAGATTGTTGATTGCAAAGCGTTCTTCGCTCAAACAACTTTTCGCGTCTTTCAAGCAGATTATGTCGGCGCAATTGTTATGCCTGGAGGCGCCGATTCACCTCGAAGAGAGTTAGACGCTTGGCAAGATTGGGCAAAGGCTCGTGGAGCAAAAGGTCTTGCCTATATCCTGGTTCAAACTGATGGAACTCTTGCTGGACCTGTTGCGAAAAATCTTTCAGAAGAGGAAGCCTCAAAAGTTGCCGCGCATTGTGGGGCAAAGCCAGGAGATGCAATCTTCTTTGCAGCGGGTGGAAAGAGTTCCTCTCAGCAATTATTGGGCGCAGTGCGTTTAGAGATCGGACATCGTTGCAACCTGATTAATGAAAAGGCATGGGAATTTGTCTGGATTGTTGATGCACCAATGTTTGAATTAGTGGATAGCGAAAACCCCCAATCTGGTTGGACTGCTGTTCACCACCCATTTACTGGTCCAAAGCCAGAATTTGCGGAAAATTTTGATAAAGATCCAGCAAACGCATTGGCTTATGCCTATGACATCGTTTTGAACGGAAATGAAATTGGTGGCGGGTCCATCCGTATTCATGATCGAAAGATGCAGAGTCGAGTTTTTGATGTAATTGGTCTTACTCCGCAGGAAGCAACAAGTAAGTTTGGATTTTTGCTGGAAGCTTTTAATTATGGACCGCCCCCTCATGGCGGAATTGCACTAGGAATGGATCGCCTCTGCGCTCTCTTAAGTGGCGCAGAATCAATCCGAGAAGTAATTGCGTTTCCTAAGACTGCCAGTGGAGGAGACCCACTTACTGGGGCACCTACGCCAATCACACCAGCCCAACGCAAAGAAGCTGGCGTAGATTTCGTACCTGAGAAACAGTAAATCCGAGTACGCCTAGCAATTCATTCGGGTAGGCTAGCTATATGGGCCCAGGTGGAATTGCAACAATAATCGCATCATGTTCGTTGCTGATTATTGCTCTTGCTATTGGCTACACAATCATTCGCCTCTCGCGTTTAATTGATGAGGTACAAAAGACTGTTAGCAGCGCTAACCGCATTGTCACCACTGCTGAGAACATGACCCAGAAGGTCAATACTCTGGTCACTACGCTGACTGAAAAGAATTCAGGCATGCTTAAAGTCCTAGGTTCACTTGTCTCCTTAATCCCAAACCGTAAAAATAATTCCTCAAGGGAGCACGAGTAAGCCGGTGGAATCCGCTGAAATCAGAGCGCGCTGGTTACGCTTTTTTGAATCAGGCAACCCACAGGGGTTAACCCATACAGTTGTTCCTTCGGCTTCTCTTATCGCGGATGATCCAAATCTTCTCTTAGTAAATGCAGGTATGGTTCCTTTTAAGCCATATTTTCTGGGCGAAGTGAAACCACCGTTTACGCGAGCAACATCTGTTCAAAAGTGTGTGCGTACATTAGACATTGATGAAGTTGGAAAGACGACACGGCATGCATCTTTTTTCCAGATGTGCGGAAACTTTTCATTTGGAGACTATTTCAAAGAAGGCGCAATCACTTTAGCCTGGGATCTACTCACCAAACCTGTTGCTGATGGCGGTTACGGTTTTCCTGAAGAAAAACTTTGGGTAACTGTGTTCCATAATGATGATGAAGCTGCCGATATTTGGCACAAGGTTGTGGGCGTTCCAGAGGAGCGTATCCAGCGCAGGGGAATGGCCGATAACTTCTGGTCGATGGGTGTTGCAGGGCCGTGCGGTCCTTGCTCAGAAATTTATTATGACCGAGGCCCTGCTTATGGCAAGGAAGGTGGCCCGGTTGCTGATGAAGATCGCTATCTTGAAGTGTGGAACTTGGTTTTCATGCAAAACATTCGTGCCGATGGCGGGACAAAAGATGATTATCCAATTATTGGAGAGTTGCCAGCAAAGAATATTGATACTGGTTTAGGCCTTGAGCGTATGGCCGCTTTACTTCAAGGCGTTGAAAACATTTATGAAATTGATACAACGATGCAAATTCTTAGTAAGGCTGCTGAACTTGCGGGTGTGAAGTATGGAGCAAATGCTCGTAACGATGTTTCCTTACGTGTTGTGGCAGATCACGCCCGCACGGCCATGATGCTAATTGGTGATGGAGTGCTTCCTGGAAATGAAAGCAGGGGATATGTCTTGCGTCGCATGATGCGCAGAACTATCCGAAATATGCGAATTTTGGGAGCGCCAGACCACAACTTGAACGAACTGATTTCAGCTTCAATTGGAGCAATGGCGCCGCAGTACCCAGAACTTAAAAATGAGAGCAAGAAGATTTTGGCAGTCTCGGAGGCAGAAGAGGATTCATTTCTAGCAACGCTCAAGAGTGGTACTCAGATTTTTGACATGGCATCTACTGATGTGAAATCCAGTAAGAGCGCAACACTTGCTGGAGATACTGTATTTAAACTTCACGACACTTACGGCTTCCCATTTGATCTCACACTGGAAATGGCAACCGAGCAAGGTCTTAAAGTTGATGAAGAGGGCTTCCGCAAATTAATGAAAGAGCAGAAGGACCGCGCTAAAGCAGACGCGAAGTCAAAGAAGAGTGGCCATACCGATCTGTCTGAATATCGCAAGATTGTGGATTCAAGGGGCAAGAGTCAATTTATTGGCTACACAGAAAATGAAGCAGAAGCCAAACTTCAAGCTATTTTGGTTGACGGAGAAAATGTCCAAGAAGCTGGAAGTGGCGAGGTAGAGATTGTTTTAAGTAGAACTCCATTTTATGCCGAAGGCGGAGGTCAACTATCAGATGGCGGTGTGATCGTTCTGGCAAATGGGGCAGAGGTTGAAATCGAAGACGTGCAATGCCCGGTTCCAGGTTTATACGTTCATCGTGGCTCAATCATTAAAGGTTCAATTAAAGTAGATGAAGATGTAATGGCGCGAATTGATCAAGGTAAACGAAAAGCTATCTCTCGTGCCCACACGGCAACCCATATGGTGCACAAAGCTTTTAGAGAAGCTCTGGGTGAAACAGCAACTCAAGCTGGTTCGGAAAATGCTCCGGGACGCTTCAGATTTGATTTTCCTGCAAGTGGAGCAGTGCCCGCATCCGTACTTAATGATGTTGAGGCGCGTGTGAATTCACTTCTTATTGAAAACCTTGAAGTCAGTGCAGAAGAAATGAGCCAAGCAGAGGCCAAAAAGATTGGTGCCATGGCGCTTTTTGGCGAGAAGTATGGCGATCGCGTTCGGGTCGTGAGTGTTGGAGATTGGGCAAGAGAGCTGTGTGGAGGAACTCACGTTCATTCATCTGCTGAGCTGGGCGTTGTGAAGCTGCTAAGTGAATCATCAATTGGAGCAGGTGTTAGACGAGTTGAAGCTTTAGTTGGAGCCGATGCATTCTCATATTTAGCTAGAGAGCATGTCTTACTCAATTCGCTTACTGAAATTATTAAGGGCGCTCGAGTCGAAGAGCTCCCTGAGCGAGTCTCAGATCTTGTGAACAGGATGAAAGTTCTGGAAAAGGAATTGGCCGGTTTTAAGTCTGCCCAAGCTCTTGCAAGTGTTGCAGTTCTTGCCAACTCCTTCGAAGTTCTCAATGGAACTTCCTCGATCTTCACTGAGGTTGAATCGGGAGTTTCAGGCGATGATCTGCGCACAATGGCACTTGATCTGAGAAATCGAAAAGCTCAAAGTGTTGTTGGTTTGTTCTCCACGCAGTCTGATCGCGTAACTTTTGTTGTTGCCGCATCTGCAGATGCGCAGAAATCTGGAATCAAGGCAGGCGCTCTTGTAAAAATTGGATCCCAGATACTTGGTGGTGGCGGCGGAGGAAAAGATGATTTCGCGCAGGGTGGCGGAGTAGATGGGTCGAAGATTCCCGCGGCAATCAAAGAACTTAAGGCTGCAATAGGTAAGAATTGAGCACTATGAAACCGGGCCGACGGATCGCATTTGATTATGGCCTGGTAAGAATTGGTGTAGCTGTAAGTGATGCATCAGGATTAATAGCAACACCTGTGGCAACACTGCAAGCTCAAGACTCAGGGCTATCTGAGCAGATTCATGCGCTATTGAGTGAATACGATCCAATCTATCTAGTCGTTGGCCAACCCCGCCATTTATCGGGGAAGGAGAGTCAAACAATGCAAAGCGTTAAAACTTTTGTTGAACTCCTTCAAACCCTCTCACCTGTCCCGGTTCATACTATTGATGAACGCTTATCAACTGTTAACGCCGCAGTAAAATTGCGTAGCGCTGGACATGACGCAAAAAGTAGTAAAGGTCTGATTGATGCGATGGCTGCTGTAGGTATATTGGAAAGTGCTATGGAGCGAGAGAGAATTGCTGGCTCATTGTGAGTAACTCGCTACCGGCTTTTAGCCAGTCATCCCTAGCTGGTAAAAGACGGCAAATTCTCATTGGTATGTTCGTGATTGTTCTTGCCATTGTTGGCGTAATCATCGCAACTAAGCCACAAGATTATTCCGACTCACGCCCCGGTCCTGAAGTTTCTATCGTTGTGGCAAATGGTCAAATCGGAAGTGCAATAGCCACCGATCTTGAAAAACAGGGCGTTGTGAAGAAGGCATCTGTATTTGTCGCAAAACTCACTGCCTCCCAGCTGGGCCGAGGGATTGCACCTGGCGTACATAGAATTCAAACCCATATTTCTTCAACACTTGCACTCACCCAGCTGCTTGATCAGAAACGAATAGCTGATTCTCTGGTTGTAAATGAGGGGTCAACCCTCTCGGATGTCCTTAAGTCATTGCATTCAAATGCTTCCTTGGTTCAAAGTGACGGGATTCCTTCACTAAAACCGCCAATTGCAAACCCCGCACATTCATTAGAAGGACAGCTTTTTCCTCTTCGCTACTCTTTTGCGCCGCAGACCACTACTCACGACGCGCTTGATCAGATGCTTGGCCACTTCGTTATTAATGCAAAGAGCACTGGACTCTTAGGCGGTTATGAGAAATACAGTGCTTATCAAGTCCTCACGATCGCCTCGATGGTCCAAATTGAAGGAGATCCGACCAACTTTTCAAAAGTTTCTCGCGTGATTTATAACCGACTAAAGCTTGGAATGCCCCTACAGCTGAACTCAACGGTGCAATACGCGGCAAATCTGCGAGGACGTATAGGTCTTAGTAATAAGGCTACGCAGATTAGGTCGCCATATAACACCTATATTCATACTGGGTTGCCTCCCACTCCTATTAGCAATCCAGGGGCAGATGCGATCGCGGCCTCACTTAAACCATCAGACGGGAACTGGCTCTACTTCATTACAGTTAAGCCCCATGACACCCGTTTCACAAATGACTTTGCGCTATTTCAAACGTGGAACACTCTCTATAACAACAACGTGGCTTCGGGGGCATTTAAATGATTAAGGCCGCCGTATTAGGCTCGCCTATTTCTCATAGTCTTTCACCGCTGTTACATAACGCTGCCTACAAAGAACTTGGTCTTAAAGCAGATTACCAAGCAATCGATGTAACACTAGAAAAGGCCCCAGAATTTTTTTCCCGAGCGCTGAGAGAAGAATGGACCGGTTTTTCTCTTACGATGCCACTCAAGGAGAGCGTCTTTAGCTCTGGCTTTGAGATTGATCCAGACGCGTTGCGGATGCAAAGCGCCAATACATTGCTCTACAAGGACGGAAACTTTTCTGCACTATCAACGGATAGAACTGCATTTATCCGGCTGCTTGAATCTGTAAAGACAGAACGCGTGGCAATAATTGGAGGGGGAGGGACAGCCAGAGCCGCGCTTAGTGCTTTGGATAGCCCATCTGTTGCGGTTGATTTTCTTCTTCGCTCGGAGCAACGATCGCAAATGCTCAGCCAGATTGCCAATTCATCAAAAGTTGGTTTTTTTGACATGGAACATGATTTACAAGGATATGACCTAATTATTTCTACCGTTCCTGCCGGAGCCAGTGAGCTGGTAGCTTCAAAGAACTGGTCAAAAGAGGCAATCTTCTTTGAAGTTCTCTATAACCCGTTCCCAACAGCTGCCCTTAAAAAAGCAAAAGAACTTGGGTGCAAAACAATGGACGGGATGCAACTTTTGGTTGAACAGGCGCTAGATCAGGTCCACCTATTTTCAGGTACCGAGTTTGATTATGATCAAATGCGGAGCCTTTTGCTTGGTGTCGGTCGTGCGCATCTTTAATTGTGGATAACTAAATCCAGAAATCTTCACTTACTCCTACTTTGGGGGCGTGCTTACTAGCGTCTTTCTTATGATCCTGCTTGGTTCTCCAATTATTTTTCACGACATTCGGAGCCACAGAATTCCGAACTCACTTGTGGCCATGATGTGTACAAGTGGGTTGCTTCTAGATCTTGGGTTCCCTGTGCGCGAGATGATCAGCAGACTATCTTGCGGATTTTTCATTTCGATTATTGCCATTGCACTTTCGCTCATATCCGGTGGTGGTTTGGGAATGGGAGATGTGAAATTAATCATCGCCCTTGGATTTTGTATGGGAAATTTCCAACAATCCCTAAGCGCAATCTTCGTTTCCCTCATAATTGGACTGTTCTGGATGCTGGTATCTCGCAAGAGAATCATCCCTTTCGCTCCCGCATTGCTCGTTGGCTTTATTAGCAGCAACTTCTGGCTCTAATCTGACACAATAAGCACATGCTTAGATGGCTTACTGCTGGTGAATCTCATGGCCCAGCCTTGTCTGCGATTCTTGAAGGCCTTCCGGCTCATGTTGAGATTACAACTGAAGTCATCGATGCTGATCTTCGTCGGCGCCGATTAGGAGTTGGACGCGGTGCTCGTCAGAATTTTGAAGCCGATGCGGTTTCAATTTTAGGTGGCATTAGACATGGCAAAACGCAGGGTGGGCCAATCTCAATTCAAGTTGCTAACTCTGAGTGGCCAAAGTGGGAAAAAGTAATGTCAGCTAACCCGGTGCCTGAGAACGAGTTGGCAGAGTTAGCTCGGAATGCCCCATTAACTAGACCAAGGCCTGGTCACGCAGATTTAGTGGGAATGCAAAAATATAATTTTGATGATGCACGGCCAATTTTGGAACGTGCAAGTGCTCGTGAAACTGCTGCGCGTGTCGCCCTTGGTTCTGTAGCGCGTGCCTTTCTTGAACAAGCAGTTGGCATCAAGATTATGAGCCACGTGCTCTCAATAGGAACTGTAGAAGTTGAAGCGGGGCATTCGTTGCCAACGTATGCAGACCGAGACAAAGTCGACGACGACCCGGTTCGAACTTTTAGTTCAAAAGCGAGTGCAGCTATGGTCGCCGAGATAGAAGCCGCCCACAAAGATGGCGACACCCTCGGTGGAGTAGTTGAAGTACTTGCTTTTGATTTACCACCTGGTCTTGGTTCTCATGCTCATTGGGATCGTAGATTAGATGCTCGGTTAGCGGCAGCTGTCATGGGTATCCAAGCAATTAAGGGTGTTGAAATTGGAGATGGATTTACAACTGCTCGCAGACGAGGCTCAGTTGCACACGATGAGATTGAACGTGATTCTTCCGGGAAAATTATTCGCAGGACAGATCGTGCAGGCGGAACAGAAGGCGGAATGTCTAATGGCGAAATTTTGCGTGTCCGCGCCGCAATGAAGCCAATCTCTACAGTTCCAAAAGCACTCGACACAATTGATGTGAAGACGGGAGAGGCAGCTAAGGCTATTAACCAACGTTCAGATGTATGCGCCGTACCTGCATCAGGCATTGTGGCTGAAGCGATGGTCGCACTTGTTCTTGCAGATGCTGTTCTCGAAAAATTTGGTGGAGATTCAGTCTCTGAAACTCGCCGTAATTACCTCGCTTATTTAGCAGCCCTAGAAATTAAATAAATGGCGATCGCGGTATTGATCGGCCCTCCAGGTAGCGGTAAATCTTCTATTGGCCGCGCTCTGGCAAAACTTCTAGAGCAGGATTTTGTCGATACAGATGCGCTGATAGAAGAACAAGAAGGCAAAAGCATCAGTGAAATCTTTCAACAGAGCGGGGAAGATAAATTTAGAGAAATAGAGAGCGCAGTTGTTGCTCATCAGCTTGTTCACGCAGAGGGAATCATCGCACTTGGCGGAGGGGCCGTTTTGAGTTCTGCTACTCAGGCTTCGTTGAAAAATAGCTCGGCCGATGTCGTCTTTCTCAATGTCTCTGCAAGCAATGCAGTACCCCGAGTGTCCGCAAACTCTTCTCGGCCATTGCTGAGTGAAAACCCTTCTGAGCAATGGTCTGCTCTGTTGAAAAAGCGGCTTCCTATCTACACCGACCTTGCCGATATAACTATTGATACAGATAACAAAAAAGCCCAAGAAGTTGCCAATGAGATCGCTGTATTGCTCAAGGAACTTGCATGAAGAAGATCTCAGTAGTTGCAGAGCGTTCATACGACGTGGAAATTGGTATTTCATGGAAGAGCGCACTTGAAGGTATCGCGGCCAAGCATTCACATTTATTTGTGATCATCCCAGTACCGATGGAAGAGAAACTGGGATTAAGGAAACTCTTCACAAATCAATCAGGAGTAACTATTCGCGTTGTCCCAGATGGAGAAGAACAAAAAGACCACAAGGTAGTTACAACACTGTGGGATGAAATTGCTGGAGCCAAGATCTCGCGCACTGATGCTGTAGTAGGAGTCGGTGGGGGAGCAAGTACAGACCTTGCAGGCTTCGTTGCAGCTACGTGGCTACGAGGTGTGAATTGGTATGCAATTCCTACGACACTAGCAGGAATGGTTGATGCATCAGTTGGTGGCAAGACTGGAATTAATACAGAGGCTGGCAAGAACCTAGTTGGCGCATTTCATTCACCGTCAGGCGTCTACATTGATACATCTTTTCTAGATACCTTATCGGATCGAGATTTTGCTGCTGGTTTAGCCGAAGTTATTAAGACGGGTTTTATTCGAGACGTTGAAATCCTCAACTTGTTGGAGAAACATCCAACGATCGAAGAAGCTCGCGCGGTTTCTGAAGAGCTAATTTGGCGAAGCGTGAAAGTGAAGGCAGATGTAGTCTCGGCCGATTTCAAGGAAAGTAAGCTCCGGGAAATCTTGAACTATGGCCACACCTTCGGACATGCCATTGAAAGGCATGCTCAATACGCCTTGCGACACGGTGAAGCGGTCGCACTAGGAATGCATTTCGAAGCACTTTTGAGTGCTGAGGTTTTAGGTCTTGGCAAAGATGTGATTGAACGCCAAGAAGGATTGCTTAAATCCTTTGGGTTGTCAGTTGGTTTGGATGCAAAGCGTTTTCCTCTCGAAGCTCTCATTGAGTTGATGGCTGGGGATAAGAAATCTAGAAATGGAGAGCTACGTTTCGTTGGACTCACGGCCCTTGGTGAGCCAGGTTGGATCCAAGCGCCAAGTGAAAGCATCCTTAGAGCTGTCTATGAGAAGATTACCCAATGAAGATTCTTGTGCTCAATGGTCCGAATCTTGGACGCCTTGATCTTCGTGATTCAAAGATTTATGGTGACCTAAACTTTGCGGAGCTCACTGAGTTTATTCAAAACGCCGCAAAGAGTGTCGGCCTTGATGCAGATGTCAGGCAGAGTGATAGTGAATTAGAACTTATCCAATGGCTGCATGAAGCTGCCGATGCTAAAACCCCCGTAATTTTCAATCCAGCTGCCTTCACTCATTACTCATATGCAATCAGAGATGCGGCTGCGATGCTTAAAGCCCCTTTGATTGAAGTGCATTTGAGCAATCCATTAGCGCGAGAAGAATTTCGTCATACATCCGTTATTTCAGGAGTAGCTCATGGAACAATCGGCGGATTTGGACCAGATTCCTACCGTTTGGCAATTTTGGCCATGAAAGAACTCCTTTAACTTTCAGGTATCCTTCTCCAATGGCCACAACTAATGATCTTAAGAATGGTATGACCCTTGATATTGAGGGAAAGCTATGGACCGTCATTGAATTTCAACACGTAAAGCCTGGCAAGGGCCCTGCGTTCGTGCGCACGAAGCTCAAGCTAGTTCCTGGTGGCAAGGTAGTTGAGAAGACCTTTAACGCAGGTGTAAAGGTTGAAGTAGCGATGCTTGAAAAGCGTGACATGACATTCCTTTATCGCGATGGCGAAGACTTTATTTTTATGGATTCTCAAAACTATGACCAGATGAGTATTTCTGGGGCAGTTGTGGGCGATTCTGCTGATTACATGCTTGAAAATGTTGAGGCCGTTGTAGCAGTCCATGAAGGCAATCCTCTGTACATTGAATTGCCAGCTTCTGTTGAACTTCTTATCACTTATACAGAGCCTGGCCTACAAGGTGATCGCTCATCTGGTGGAACAAAGCCAGCAACTCTTGAGACAGGAATTCAAATTCAAGTTCCCCTGTTTATTAAGCAGGACGAAAAGGTGCTGGTTGACACAAGAACTGGTGCATATCTCGGCCGAGCAAATTCTTAAAGTCTTTAGAGTCAAGCGATGAGCGCCCGCCGGAAAGCAAGAAAACGTGCGCTTGATCTTCTCTTTGAGTCTGACCTTCGAGGCTCAAATCCTGTTGAGCTTCTAACTTCGAGGCCTGCTCCAGACTTGTCCGAGGCAGAATACGTCGCGGTTCTCATTAATGGAATATCCGAACACAGGACCAAGATTGATGAGTTTATTAATACTTACGCCGAAGGCTGGGATATGGATCGCATGCCTGCAGTTGATAGGAATTTGCTTCGTGTAGCACTCTTTGAAATTTTATGGCAAGAGGGGTTAGATGATCAGATCGCTGCTAATGAGGCGGTCGAACTAGCTTCTGAGCTTTCAACAAAAGACTCGGCGGCCTACATCAACGGAGTCCTCGGGCGCATCATCGCCTTGAAGGCGGTTCTGCCACTCTAGTTCGTGGCTTTTTAGGGTTTTGGATTCACCATGCTATTCTTCGCGGGCAGAGAAATCTGTGATTGAAATTCCTTTAACGAACCGTCCTGTGAGGCGGGCAAGGAGAACTTATGAGTGTTGTGCTGGATTCGGGCGAGATTGATCGCTCTCTTAAACGCATTTCCCACGAAATTATTGAACATAATCACGGGCTTTCCGATGTTGTTTTGCTGGGAATACCAACACGTGGAGTGAGCCTTGCTAATCGAATAGGTAATTTTCTTCAAAGTATCGACTCGGCAGTTCCAGTTGGTGTTCTGGATATAACAATGCACCGAGACGACCTTCGTATCAGAGGTCCGCGTCCTCTTACTCCGACCCTGCTTCCGAGTGAGGGTATAGAGGGTAAACACGTTGTATTAGTCGATGACGTTCTCTTCTCTGGGCGCACAATCAGAGCCGCACTAGATGCCATAGGAGAACTTGGTAGACCGAAGAGTGTTCAGCTCGCAGTTCTCATTGATAGAGGTCACAGAGAACTGCCTATCCGCGCCGATTATGTCGGTAAGAACATCCCTACCAACGTCCGCGAGAGTGTTCGCGTGAGTTTGAAAGAAAATGATGGAATCGATCAGGTAGAGGTGGGTCAGTCCCATGAATAACCTGCTCTCAACAAAAGGCATGACTTCTCAAAGCGCGTTTGAAATTCTAGATACTGCCCGTGAACTGGCACGAATCACCGATGGCCCCAATAAAAAGCTCCCCACTTTGCGCGGTCGAACTATTGTGAATTTGTTCTTCGAAGATTCAACCCGAACCCGACTGTCTTTCGAGGCGGCAGCAAAACGCCTGTCAGCTGACGTCATAAACTTCTCTGCAAAAGGTTCAAGTGTTAGCAAAGGTGAAAGCCTAAAAGACACCGCTCAAACGATTGAAGCGATGGGTATTGATGCCGTTGTTTTAAGACACCCTTCATCTGGAGCGGCGCAGAGATTGGCAGAGTCAGGTTGGATCAACTCAAAGGTAGTTAATGCAGGGGATGGCACTCACGAGCACCCAACTCAAGCGCTTTTGGATGCTTACACCATACGAAGTCACTTTCCAGATCACGACCGAGACTTCTCGGGACTTCATGTGGGAATTGTTGGTGACATTTTGCACTCCAGAGTTGCCCGCAGTAACGCATACCTATTGAGTAGCCTTGGGGCGAAAGTTACGATGGTGGCGCCTTCAACTTTGATTCCCATCGGAGTTGATCAATGGCCCGCAGAGCTAAGCAACGACTTAGATTCTGTGATCGGTGATTTAGATGCAGTGATGATGTTGAGAGTTCAAAGCGAACGAATGAGCGACTCGTATTTTCCGAGTGAGCGCGAATATGCAAGAGACTATGGATTAAGCGAGAACCGATTGAACCAGATGAAGAAGGGCGCGATAGTGATGCATCCAGGTCCCATGAATCGAGGCCTAGAGATCTCTGCCGCAGCGGCCGATTCAGAGCGATCAGTAATTTTGGAGCAGGTAGCAAATGGTGTCGTGGTAAGAATGGCTGTTCTTTATATGCTTTTAGGCGGAGTACCAATCGCAGGAGCCGGTGAGACTATATGAAAAATCTAACGCTCAAGAGCGCCAGGCTTGCAGATGGAACAGTCGTTGATCTTAAAATTGTCCAAGGAATAATCACTGAAATATCTTCTAACATTAAGTCAGACGGGGACGAAGTAGATCTGGCAAAGAACCTTCTCCTCCCTGGACTTGTTGACCTGCATACTCATCTTCGAGAGCCTGGAAAAGAGAATTCAGAAACGGTTCTCACAGGAAGCAAAGCGGCTGTTCAAGGTGGTTACACAGCGCTGTCGGCAATGGCAAATACATCACCTGTTGCAGATAGCGCTGGTGTTGTTGAACAAGTACAACGACTGGGTAAGTTGGCAGGACTATGTGATGTCTTCCCAATTGGAGCAGTGACGGTTGGATTACATGGAGAGCAGTTAGCTGAACTATCCGCCATGGCCCACTCCGCGGCCAATGTTCGCATTTTTAGTGATGATGGAAAATGCGTGAGTGATCCTCTTCTTATGCGCCGCGCCCTTGAATACGTAAAAAGCTTTGGGGGAGTAATTGCCCAGCATGCTCAGGAACCGCTACTAACTAAAAATGCACAGATGAATGAGGGCGTGATCTCCGGAAAACTAGGGCTAACGGGATGGCCTGCCGTCGCTGAAACTTCAATCATTGCTCGGGATATTCTCCTAGCCGATCAGGTAAAGAGTAGATTGCACATCTGTCACTTAAGTACCCGTGGGGGAGTAGAAATTGTTCGCTGGGCAAAGTCGCAAGGAATGAGCGTCACAGCAGAAGTCACGCCTCATCATTTGATGCTTACTGATGATTTGGTTGAAAGTTATGACCCTGTTTACAAAGTAAACCCACCTCTTCGCACATTGGATGATGTTCAAGCACTTCGTGAAGGCCTTGCTGATGGAACGATCGATATTGTTGCCACAGATCATGCCCCGCATGCCGATGAAGATAAGGATTGTGAATGGAGCGCAGCAGCCTTTGGAATGATCGGACTTGAGACGGCTCTTTCTGTTACAGCAACTGCCATGATTTCAACCAAGATGATGGATTGGAACTCACTTGCGGTGCGCATGTCCACGAAGCCCGCGCATATTGGTGGGTACGCAAACCATGGTGTTATTGCGGTGGGAGCACATGCAAACCTCACGGCAATTGATACAGAGGCGCGTTGGAAAGTGAATCGTGATGAATCACTTTCAAAGAGTCGAAATACCCCCTTTCATGGTCAGGAATTAGTAGGAAAAGTTATGGATACTTTTTTTAATGGCGTACATGTGTTAGCTCACGGTTCCCTGACTGGAAACAAATATGAGTAAGGCATTTTTAGTCCTGGATGATGGAACTATTTTTGAAGGTTCAAGTTGGGCTGCAACAGGTGAAACATTTGGTGAAGCCGTTTTCTCCACGGGCATGACTGGATACCAAGAGACTTTGACGGACCCGTCCTATCACAAGCAAATCGTGATCATGACTGCGCCTCATATTGGCAATACTGGAATGAATGATCTCGATATGGAATCGGATCGAATTTGGGTTTCTGGCTTTGTTGTGAGAAATCCTTCTCTGCGTGTGAGTAATTGGCGCTCTGAATATTCGCTGGAAGATGCCCTTATCAAATCGGGTGTAGTAGGCATCCAAGGCGTAGACACACGGGCGGTTACTCGTCACCTGCGTGATCGCGGCGCAATGAGAGTTGGCATATTTTCCGGGGCTGAGTATTCCCGAGATGAGATGGTTGTCAAGGTTCGCAATTCAGAGCAGATGTCAGGTGCTTTCTT
>Ga0214212_1000143_pt1 | contig 21079 bp, 23 predicted proteins | sample TroBogEpilimnion_25_FD_153050 | JGI IMG/M metagenome (GOLD analysis project Ga0214212, IMG submission 153050) | Freshwater microbial communities from Trout Bog Lake, WI - 18AUG2009 epilimnion | ecosystem: Environmental > Aquatic > Freshwater > Lake > Epilimnion/Euphotic zone | place: Trout Bog...
AAGCCACTAGCTTCTCGTTTGATCAAAAATCTCAAACGATTCGCGCGCTACCTTGAAAGCTATTTTTAATGACTTCTTATTTATGACGCACGGCTTATTGCCCCTACAGATTTTGGTGATTTCCCTTGAGAGGTCGATTGATCGCAGGGAAAAGGTTGCTTATGAAATGGCAAAAATCTCCACCCCTTGGAAATTTTTGGATGCTGTAGATGGATCTAATTTGTCTAGCCCACCAAGAGAATACAAGGCGAATAAGGTCAAGTTGTTGCAGGGTTACGCCTTAACTCCCAATGAAATCGGTTGCTATCTTTCGCATAAAAATGCTTGGAAGCGTTGTGTCGAGGTAGGCATGACCACGTTGGTGATGGAGGACGATTTTGTTTTATTGCCGGGTTTTGAGAAAATTATGAAGACCTTATTAACCGAGGTGCCTGGCTGGAGTTTTTTAAGGTTGCAGGGTTTGTATGATGTGCCATTTCAAACCCTCAGAACTGAAGCTGGAGTAAGTTTGGTTAAAAATCGAGGAGATGCTGTTGGTGCTACTGCTTATTTATTAAAGCCTGAAGTGGCGCAACAACTAATTGAATCTTCTGAAGATATTTATGAGCCAGTCGATCATTTTTTAGAACATTATCAGAAACATGGCTTAGAATTTTTGGCTGTGAGACCTTATCCAGTGGATATCACTCGAGTGAAATCCACTATTGACGATAGAACTGAGCGCACACCAGTAAGGGGAATGAGAAAGCGTTTGCGATCAGTGGCTCGGATACTTGATCGTTTAATTGGTCCTAAGCCGTGGTTTCCCAAGGATTGAGTAGGGCGGATTTAGCTTAGGGCAGTTTTAAGTAGATTGCATAAGAAATGCTTTAGGGGGTCCAAGGTGGGGCGATGAATAAGCAAGGGTTCGCTAGCATACTTGTAGAGAGTATCTTTTGAATGCAAGAGCTCTCCCAATTCTTGAAACCCATTGGCAGACATAGGGGCAAGATTGATAAAGGCCTTTGGATTGAAGTCCACCTTCACATTCTCATCCGCCCAACTGATTGGCAGACATCCGGCCATAAATGCTTCAGGGATTTTCTCGGTGTAGTAGCCTGGAAACATCCCATTTTCAGGGCAAAGATTAAATGCAAAATGTTGGAGCTCATCATATTTGATGATTCCGCTTTCTAGATGATTTTTAATATTGGGATTAAATGACATCCCAAATTCTCTGACCTCAATTTGTTTTTTGACGGCCTTTAGAAGCGTTCCTCTTGGTTCGCGTAAATGGGATGCAAAGATTGCAGCGATAGGCGGCCGCTTCAGAAAGTCATCTCCTAGAGGTTGCAAGAGCCGATCGAGGTCTAAAAGCCGACCATAGCGCGGATTTTGATTACCCGTGACACCTTCGCTAGACCAATCAACCATTTCCATCCAATAAGGCGCTCGAAAGTGATGGTGATTTGAAATCCCTAGATCAAACGAAATGGAATAGTCAGACTTAGTATGGTCTGGGCGGATATTTTCACCGGTCTGAAAGAGAGTTAGTGGTCGCGAGCTTCTTTGGCTAGTTGCGGATTCAAGAATCTGCTGGAAATTGCTGATGAGGGGTCTAAGAGGCTTTGGGCACCAAGTCAATTTCTTATTGTTGAAATTTTCAAAGGGGCCGAGGATTAACAGATCGCACTCATGAGGCTTAACCCACTCTATTTGATAGTTCAGGCTTTTAAATATTGCGGGGATTAGGCTTGATTTATAGTCCCCCGGGGCACCGATTGTGGAAACTCTGATTGCAGTCATAAACCTTACCTTATTAATGCTGATATTAGATGCCCATTGTAATAACTAGCTTTAATCTTTATCTTGAATTGAATTAGCGTTCTTTATTGGCCCTATAGAACTTCGCTAACAAGCCTAATTATGTGCCACCCAAGAGCTGAATGGCCGCATCTGGTATTAAAATTGGCCTCTACTGCAATCTTTCAACTTAATATGGGGATGTCATCGATATCTCAAGAATGACCTTGCTCACACCCGCCTCCATGTCAAAGACCATTGCACATGTACCATCAAACACCTATCGGCCTGACATCGATGGTCTTCGGGCATTAGCAATTATTTTTGTAGTGATCTACCACGCCTTTCCCACTGTAGTAACTGGTGGTTTCGTTGGGGTGGATATATTTTTTGTTATTTCTGGATTTTTAATTTCCACAATTATTTATACCCAGTTAGACTTAGGCTCTTTTAGCTTTACTCAATTCTATATTCGACGAATCAAGAGAATTTTCCCTGCATTATTTTTAGTCTTAACTTTTTGTTTTGTCTTCGGCTGGTTTAATTTACTAGCTGATGAATTTAAGCAACTGGGAATGCATATTTTTGGAGGCGCAAGTTTTATTTCAAATTTGGTTCTCTGGAATGAGAGTGGATACTTTGATAACGCTTCTGAAACCAAACCTCTACTACACTTATGGTCTCTGGGAATTGAGGAGCAGTACTACTTTATTTGGCCGATTCTTCTGTGGTTAGCCGCAAGGACAAAAATTGACTTCATTTGGGTAGGGCTTGCTGTTGGGGTTGCTTCGTTTGGCGCCAATGTATATGAGGTCTTCTTGGCAGAGAATTTTTCATCTGCATTCTATCTCCCGATGAATCGATTTTGGGAATTGATGGCGGGAGCGCTTCTGGCTTATGCCAAGCTCAATCAAGGTAAATATTTATCATTTGGCGAAACTGCACATGAGGCGCTGAGAAACTTTATTAGCACTGAAACCATTAAAAATGGAGCATCAATTTTAGGATTCTTGTTATTAATGTTGGGGGTTTTGCTGATTACTAAAAACTCACCATTTCCAGGGTATTGGGCATTGTTGCCAGTGCTAGGAGCAGTGCTGATTATTGGTGTCGGTCAGCATGCTTGGATTAATCGTTTTATTTTATCTAGCCGACTCTTGGTTTGGATTGGGTTGATTAGTTTTCCACTTTACCTTTGGCATTGGCCCTTATTATCATTCGCGCATCTTCTACATGGCAGCATGCCCTCGGCAGAGATTAGGATTTTTACAGTTGCTGTTTCTATATTGTTATCCGCTGCGACGTATTATCTGGTGGAAAGGCCAATCAGAAGTAATCAATTTAATAAGACCAAAGCATTGGCTCTAGTTTTATTGCTAACTATTGTTGGGTATATTGGCCTTAATACCTATCAGCGGGATGGGCTAACTTTTAGACTGAATCAAATTCGTTTTAGATTGCCACCAGTTTTGCAGTTGCTGTCCATCAAAGATCCAGCTTCCTCAGGTTTGAATTTGGCTGCCCCAAAAATAGATTGCTCAAATCGAGGTGAGGATGAAGCTGGCGCCTCTGAAAATTGTTTAACGGCAGCCGAGCATAAAAAGCCAGCTATATTTATTTGGGGTGATTCTTATGCTGCGCATCTGACTACCGGTTACGAAGATCGCTTCGGCAAAGCCTTTCAAATTACTCGGAAGTTCTATAACGGATGTCCGCCAATAATGGATATGGAGTTTTTAAACCGTCAGAATTGCACAGACAAGAATAAGAAAATTTTTGAACAGGTTTTGAAAGAAAGGCCGGCTAAATTAATTATTGCGGCTAATTGGACTGACTACGACTGGAGAGAGATTGAGGGAACGATCGCCAAGCTTCACCAGGCTGGCTACCAAAATATCGATTTGATTGGCCCTGCTCCAGTATGGAGTGATGGGCTATATAAACAGTTGTACCTTAAATTTCTCGAAGATAAGAATCCCAACATTCCATTCAGAATGAAATATGGGCTTGATGCAAGCAAAAATTTCTTGGCTATTGATCTTGGTATGGGGGATATGGCGAAACGATTGAATGTTCGCTACATATCCATCACTCAAATTTTGTGCAATGAGGATGGTTGTTTTACGCGCTTTGGAGATACTAGCGATACCCTTGAGAGTATCGATGCCGGTCACTTTACTAAAAAGACCTCGCAATACGTTGTTTCAAAATTCCCAGGCATATAATTTGTATATGGAGAATGTATATACTGAGCATCCCAATATACTTATTCTGTTTATAATATTTTGACCTGAAATTTCTATTGGGGTACCCATGATTTTAGTAACTGGCGGTGCCGGCTTTATTGGTGGTAATTTCGTTCTCGATTGGCTCAAAGTACCGGCCAATGAAGGTGTTATTAATTTAGATAAGCTGACCTATGCTGGAAACTTGGCAACCCTGGCATCTCTAGAAAATGATCCTCGTCATGTGTTTGTGCATGGTGATATTGGTGATCGGGATCTGGTTAAGCAATTGCTTGCTGAACACAAGCCTCGAGCAATTATTAATTTTGCAGCTGAAAGTCACGTAGATCGCTCGATTCATGGCCCTTCAGATTTTGTGCAAACCAATATTGTAGGTACATTTAATCTGCTCGAGTGCGCGCGGGAATATTGGAATGCGCTTGAAGGTGATGCTAAACAGCAATTCCGTTTTCATCATGTATCAACCGACGAGGTTTATGGATCACTCTCTGCAACCGATCCTGCTTTTACCGAAAACCATCCCTATGAGCCAAATAGTCCTTATTCGGCTTCTAAGGCGGCCTCTGATCACTTAGTGCGCGCCTGGTTCCATACCTACGGCTTCCCAGTAGTAACCACAAATTGTTCTAATAACTATGGCCCTTATCACTTTCCAGAGAAATTAATTCCCCTAGTGATATTGAATGCGCTCAATAGCAAGCCTCTGCCTATATATGGCGATGGTCAGCAAGTCCGAGATTGGCTATATGTTGGAGATCATTGTTCTGCGATTCGGGAGGTACTGGCCAAGGGTAAATTGGGAGAGACTTACAACATTGGTGGTTGGAATGAAAAAGCCAATCTGGATGTGGTCAAAACCATCTGCTTCATTTTGGATCAGTTAAATCCACGTATTGATGGCAAGCCTTATGCGGATCAAATTAGCTTTGTGAAGGATCGACCCGGTCATGATCGACGCTATGCCATTGATGCTAGCAAGATAGAGCGTGAGCTGGGCTGGAGGCCTGCTGAAACCTTTGAAACCGGTATCCGTAAGACTGTCCAGTGGTATCTAGATAACCCTCAGTGGGTTGATGGTGTGGTTAGCGGTTCTTATCGCGACTGGCTGCAAAAGCAATATCACTAAATGAAGATTTTAGTCACTGGCAAGGATGGCCAGCTTGGTAGAGCCTTTCAAAAGGAGTTCCAAAGACTTTTTCAGAATAAGCATTCCAAAGTAGACATTCGCTATATTGGTCGACAGGACTGCAATCTTGCTGATTTAAGTGCACTCGAAAATATTCTTCATGAATTTCAGCCAAACATCATTATTAATACGGCAGCTTATACGGCGGTAGACAAAGCAGAGCAAGAACATGATCTTGCTTTTACTATCAATGCAGTGGTGCCAGAATTCTTGGCCAAATATGCAGTGACTCATAACGCAAGCCTGATGCATTACTCAACGGATTATGTATTTGACGGTGAGGGATCGGATTTTTATTCGGAAGATCGCGCTGTTCGTCCCTTAGGCGTTTATGGCAAGAGCAAGGCTGAAGGAGAGCGCTTAATTGTTGATGCATTCTCTCAATCTAATAATGCTGATACACGCTATGCGATCTTTAGAACCAGCTGGGTATATGGAGAGGGAGGCAACTTCATTCGAACTATTCTGCGTTTAGCAAAAGACCGAAGCGAATTAAAAGTCATTGCCGATCAATTTGGGGTGCCTACGAGTGCAGATTGGTTGGCGGCACTCAGTGCCGATTTCTTATTTGATCTATCTGCAGATTCACAGATATTGCTTCGAGATTTCCCATCTGGTATTTATCATGCCGTCCCTGCCGGTGAAACCACATGGCATGGTTTGGCATGTGAGGCAGTCAAGATAGCAAGAGAATCTGGGTTAAGTCTAGCGATAGAGGTGGCCGATATCAAAGCAATACCAGCTACCGAGTACTCCTTACCAGCCCCACGCCCGATGAATTCGCGCATGTCTACTCAAAAGCTTCAAAAGACCCTACAGGATCTTGGTGCTGTGTCAAAATTCCCGGTGTGGAATGAACTCGTCCGAGACTATGTTTCCGAATTAGTAAAAAAGCAGCTTAATTAAAGGGTGTCATGATGGGAAATCGTAAAGGTATTATTTTGGCAGGGGGGTCTGGAACCCGTTTGTACCCAGTTACGCAGGCCGTTTCTAAGCAGTTGATGCCGGTTTATGACAAGCCAATGGTTTACTACCCCTTAACCACTTTAATGTTGGCAGGTATCCGTGATATTTTGCTGATATCTACACCGCACGATACTCCTCGCTTTACAGAGTTATTAGGCGATGGCTCCCAGTGGGGTTTGAATATTGAGTATTGCGTTCAGCCATCTCCGGATGGTCTTGCCCAAGCGTTTACTTTGGGAAAAAATTTCGTCGGAAATAATCCCAGCGCATTAGTGCTTGGAGATAATATTTTTTATGGCCACGAGTTAGTGGCGAACCTGTCCAATGCTAATGCGCGCTCAGAAGGAGCTACGGTATTCGCATATCACGTGACCGATCCTGAGCGCTACGGCGTAGTAGAGTTTGATAAAAACTACAAAGCGGTCTCAATAGAAGAAAAGCCTGCAAAACCCCGTAGTAATTACGCGGTTACTGGACTTTATTTTTATGACAATCAGGTTTGTGATATTGCTGCATCGATCAATCCTAGTGCACGTGGTGAACTTGAAATCACCGATGTCAATCGTGCGTACTTAGAAAAAGATCAGCTGAGCGTTGAAATCCTAGGAAGAGGGTTTGCTTGGTTGGATACTGGCACCCATGATTCCTTATTGGATGCCGCAGGCTTTATCGCCACATTGCAAAAGCGTCAAGGCTTGATGGTGGCATGTCCCGAGGAGATCGCTTATCGCCAGGGCTGGATCACGGCGGAGGCTGTGCAAAAGGTAGCCACTCAATTAAGTAAGAATAGCTATGGGCAATATCTTGACAAGATTTTGCATGAGCTTAATACCAGCGCTCAACCAGTTTCATTATCTGCGAAGAAGACGCTCTAATGACAGCTCATACTAAATTGGCAATTACGCCAACAGCCATTCATGATGTGTTTGTTGTTGAGCCAAAAGTATTTGGGGATGAGCGCGGCTGGTTTACAGAATCATTTAACGCGCAAGATTTTGCAAGTGCCATTAAGCAGGATTATGAGTTTGTTCAAGACAACCATTCTTTTTCTCGTCAATGGACTTTGAGAGGTTTACATTATCAAACAGAGAAAACACAAGGCAAACTGGTCCGAGTAGTTGCGGGGGCGGTATTTGATGTAGCGGTGGATATTCGCAAGCAATCGCCTACTTATAGAAAATGGGCTGGGGTCGAGTTAAGCGCAGAAAATCATCAGCAGATGTGGATTCCACCAGGTTTGGCACATGGTTTTTTGGTGCTTACACCTACGGCAGAATTTTTGTATAAAACCACTGATTATTACGATCCAACAAGTGAAGCGTGTTTAGCTTGGAATGATCCTGCTGTCGGCATCAAATGGCCTTTGCCTGTGGGTATCTCTCCTAATATGAATGCAAAAGATTTAGCAGGCTTATCTTGGGATCAGGCACCAAAATTCTAATGGGAATTAAAAGCACGCCCCCCAAAATTCTGTTGGTGAAGTTATCTTCATTAGGGGATGTGCTGCATAACTTACCGATTTTTTGGGATTTGCGTGCGCGTTTGCCAGAAGCGCAGATCGACTGGGTGGTTGAGGAGGGATACGTTCACTTGTTGCAACCCTTACTCTCGATAGAAGAGTTTCGAGGCATTGATCGCATCATTCCTTTCGGACTGCGTCGGTGGAAGAAAAGCCTTTTCAAATTGCAAACGTGGAAAGAATTCTTTACCTTCAAAAAAGAGTTGCAAGCAGTTTCCTATGATGTGATTATCGAGACACAAGGACTTTTAAAGTCCGCCTTAGTTTGTGCCTTAGCGCATAAATCTTCGAATGCAGTAGTTGCGGGCTTGGCTAATGCCACCGAGTTTTCTGGCTATGAACCTATCGCTCGGGCTTTTTATAACCAATGCGTGCAAGTGCCCAAGCAATGTCATGCGGTTGATCGTTCGCGTTGGGTGATGAGCTCTGCCTTGGATTGGCCTTTGCTTGATCGCCAAGAAAACCCAGCGTCCTTCTATCCAGATGCTTATATTGCTCAATTAGGATCCGGTGAAACACCCAGAGATCTGGTGGTATTAAAAAAGCCATACATTCTTTGCTTTCATTCCACTGCGCGTGAAGCCAAAAGGTGGAGTAATGCGCATTGGATCTCTTTAGGCAAGTCTTTATCGAGTAAAGGTTACCAAATAGTATTTCCTTGGGGTAACGCTGCTGAGAAGAAAATCAGCGCTCAACTGGCTAGTCAAATTGATGGTGCGATCGTGCCGGATGCCTTTTCAATTCAGGAGGCTTTTTCAATGATTGCTGGTGCGATATTAACTATTGGGGTTGATACTGGCCTTACGCATCTCGCGGCTGTATTGGGAAAGCCAACGGTAGAGATTTACTGTGATTCGCCACGATGGAAGACCGAAGGCTATTGGTCTAAGCAAATCATTAACTTGGGGGATATTCAAGCTCCACCTACTGTTGATGAAGTACTCGGGGCTTCGCTAAGACTACTATCGCAATAAAGCGTTGACTGCTATCAGATCCTCATCTGAAAGTGTTGATGCATGGGCTTTTAATTTAATGGCGTTGAGGATAGTGCTGTAACGCGCTAGCTGAAGTTGTGATCGGGTGGTAATGACAGTATCGAGCGCAATCAATACATCCAGGTTGATCAAGGTGCCCACTTGAAATCCAAGTTTGCTCGATTCCAATGCGGATGTTGAAGATCTTTCAGCTGCTTCAAAGGCTTTGACGCTTGCTAAGCCACCATAGAATCCCGTAAATGCAGTTCGCGTGTTCTGCGCAGCAGTTCTACGAGCATCGTCATAGTTTGCTTTGGCTTGATCTACCAGCGCAGCATTTTGACGTATGACCGAACTGTTAAATCCCCCTGAAACGAGGGGGATAGTCATCTGCAACGAAACGGTGTTGTTATACACGTTGGTGTTTGCAGGATTAAAGTTAGTAGCCGTGCCGTTAGAGGTGTTATAGCCACTAGTGCCTACCAAATTAAGAGAGGGGTAATTTAACGCCTGAGAAGCCCGATAGGTACTCTCTGCCAGACTCACGCTGAGTTGGCCCGCTAAGACATTAAAGTTTGCAGCTTCTGCTTGATTGATCCAGTCATCCAAGGTTTGTCCAGGCGGTAATTGGGGATTGACGCTATCCGCAATTGGATTGCCTTTGACATCTTTGCTCTTGGAGCGGGGGTCCTTTAGGACGCCATCAATCTTGGCTTCTTTGGTGAGAGGTTTGAGTGCCCCGACTGGCCTGCCGACCAATTGCTCAAGCACGCCACGTTTGACTACTAAATCTGCTTGTGCGGCAATCTCTTGCGAGTTAGCTAAATCTAAAGCAGCCTGCGCTGTATTGACATCAACAATAGTTGCAAGCCCAGCATCAAATTTAGCCTGCGCTATCTCTAGCTGTTGCTTGATCAGGCCCTTCTTATTCCGATAGAGTTCAACGTTATCTTGACTAGTAAGAGCATCAAAGTAGGCTTGTGACACCCGAATAATTAAATCTTGCTGCGCCAGAAAGAAGCGCATATCGGCAATCTTTGTATTGAGGTCACCTTGCTTGAAAGCTTCAAGGGCTCCCATATTAAAAACGGGTTGCGTTAAGGTAACCGTATAGCTCTTTTGGTCAAAGACGCGTGAGTTACCAGGGGTAGTTGATACTGGTGTTGTGCCAACTCCATGCTGGTAGTAGCGCGTACCACCAGGGGTAGCATTTGCTTGGGGGAGTAGCAACGATAGACCTTGCCAGTACAGCTCTTTGCTGGCTTGATAGTTAAAACGCGCGGCATTCAAAACGGGATCGCTAAAGGCAGCCTCTTGGTACAGATTAATTAAATCTGTCATTTGGCTTGGCTTAATACTTCCAGCATTGCCGAGGCTGACGTTTGAGGGGGCCCCATCACTAGGCAGTGCTTGTTTGGGTGCCACCACCATTTGCGGCGGAATATCGAGCCCTAGCAAAGCTTGGGAGTTGCTTGGCGTCGGCAATGAGGGTCGAGTGCCTGCCGGCGCTTGAGCCATTGCCTGATTGGCGGCAATGCTTAGTCCAAGCGCCTGACTTAGGATTAAACCAAATATGGATTGTTTAGAAAGTCGAAAGCGTGCTTCAGTCATTTAATTCGGGTACTTTTCAATGTGCCATGAAGTTTAAGGCTAATTTGAGAAAAAGGCTTTGATCCACGACGGCTGTTTGCTTAAATGCCGACATTGGGACCGGAAGCCTATAAAATTCGGGCTATGGAACTTATTTTGTTAGCAAAAGCGCTTATTTTGGGGGTAGTTGAGGGATTAACAGAATTCCTCCCTATTTCCAGTACGGGACACCTGATTTTGGTGGGGGACCTCTTAGATTTCAATGATGAGCGTGGCAAAGCGTTCGAGGTCATTATCCAGTTTGGCGCTATTTTGGCTGTGTGCTGGGAGTTCCGTCAAAAATTATGGTCTGTAGCTTCCACTGTATTTTCTAGCACTGGCTCACGTCGCTTTGTACTGAACCTTCTAATTGCCTCGTTCCCAGCAATGAGCTTAGGTTTGCTGTTTAGTAAACATATCAAAGCGGTTTTATTTGCACCCATCCCAGTTGCCCTCGCTTTCATTGGCGGAGCATTCATTATTTTTTGGGCCGAGCGTAGGCAAGCCAACTTAAAGCACGATCATTATTTAGAACGGGTAAAAACAGTTGATGATCTGTCTCCAATGGATGCTTTTAAGGTAGGACTTGCTCAATGTGCAGCATTGATTCCGGGCACTTCACGTTCAGGCGCAACCATTATTGGAGGCATGCTATTTGGGCTACCTAGAGCCGTAGCAACGGAGTTTTCATTCTTCTTGGCCATCCCCGTGATTGGTGGCGCAACCGCTTATGAGCTACTCAAGTTGTGGAAATCGCCTGTGGCATCTTTAGCAGGCAATGATGCTGCAGGTTTTGGATTTGCAATTTTGATTGGCTTTATCGCAGCCTTTATCTCGGCTTTTGTTTGTGTGCGTTGGTTGATTCATTATGTGGCTGGACATAACTTTATTCCCTTCGCTTGGTATCGCATCGTATTTGGTTTACTAGTGTTAATCACCTCATATACCGGTTTAGTAGCCTGGTCGCATTAAGAAAATTTAGAACTGGATAAGAAAAAATGTCACTCTTTACTGCCGTTATTCCGATGGATGCATCCATCGACGCTATTACTAATAATATTCAGTTGGCACTCGCCCCAGTATTTTTATTGACTGCAGTTGCTACTTTGATTAATGCCATTTCAGGACGCTTGGCTAGATCAGTCGATCGCATGCGCTCCATTCAGAACCAGCTCTACACGGGGGCTCAAGTGATCTCCCCCTTGGTGAGGGAGCACATGCTGATTGAATTAAAAGAAGCAAAAACCAGGGGGCGCCTTTGCACTGCTGCAATCTTTTTTAATGTACTAAGCGGGGTTTTTATTTCATTAACTGTGCTGGAGCTATTTTTCTTCCAGACGGGCGCCGCACATTATGCAAAAACCAGTTATGTGATTTGGACCTTTGTACTAGGACTGGTTTCTTTCATGACTTCCTTATCGATTGTTTTGGCTGAAGTGATATATGCCTATCGCTCAGCAGGCTGGAACACCCCTCAAAATTAACTGCGCGCAAGCTCACTTAAAACACAGTTAGAATGACTTTCATTACTACAAGGCTCACATCATGAACAAAATCCTCATCACCGGCGGCGCAGGCTTTTTAGGCTCGCACCTCACTGAGAAACTCCTCAAAGAGGGCAATGAGGTTTTGGTGGTAGATAACTTCTTTACGGGCACTAAGCAGAATTTGGCTCATCTATTGGGCAATCCTAATTTAGAAGTGATGCGTCACGATGTGACTTTTCCGCTGTATGTAGAGACTAACCAGATCTACAACTTAGCCTGTCCAGCATCTCCAGTCCACTATCAATATGATCCAGTGCAAACCACCAAGACAAGTGTGCATGGCGCAATCAATATGCTTGGCCTTGCAAAGAGAACCAGGGCACGTATCTTGCAAGCCTCTACTAGTGAAGTCTATGGTGACCCAGAAGTGCATCCTCAGCCAGAGGAGTACTGGGGAAAAGTCAATCCGATTGGTATTCGCTCTTGCTATGACGAAGGTAAACGCTGCGCTGAAACATTATTCTTTGACTACAACCGTCAGCATGGACTAGATATCAAGGTCGCTCGTATTTTTAATACCTACGGTCCCCGTATGCATCCAAATGATGGGCGCGTAGTGAGTAATTTTATTGTGCAGGCTTTACAAGGTAAAGACATCACCATTTATGGCGATGGTCAGCAAACCCGTAGTTTTTGTTATGTCGATGATCTCATTGATGTCATGGTGAGAATGATGAACTCTGAGGCCGGTTTTACAGGCCCAGTAAATATTGGCAACCCAGGCGAGTTCACTATGCTTGAGCTGGCTCAGACGGTTCTCAAGCTCTCGGGTAGTAAGTCTAAGATCATCCATCAACCTTTACCATCCGATGATCCTAAGCAGCGTCAACCCAATATTGAGCTAGCTAAGGCTAAGCTTGGCTGGGAGCCGAAGGTTAACCTAGAGGATGGCCTCAAAGAGACGATTGCTTACTTTAAGAAGGTCTTGGCGTAAGTTGACTTCTGAGCATCAGGCGGATGGCAGTGATCAAGGAGAGCGTCACTTAGAGCGTATACGCTCTTTTGTGTTGCGCGCTGGCAGAACCACTGGTGGGCAGCAGCGCGCCATCGAAGAGCTTGGCCCGCAATTCTTAATTCCGTTTCAAGAAACCCTTCTCAATTTAGAGCACGCATTTAGCGACTCTACTAATCCTAAAATCTTAGAGATTGGTTTTGGTATGGGGGAGACCACTGCCAGGATTGCTGACTTACGTAAGCAAGATGATTTCTTAGGAATTGAAGTGCATCCACCGGGTGTTGGCGCTTTACTAAAGTTGATAGGCGAAGTAGGGCTATCTAACGTGCGCATCATTCGACACGATGCCGTTGAGGTTCTTGAAAAGATGATTGCTCCCAATGCTTTGGATGGCATTCATATTTACTTTGCTGATCCTTGGCATAAGAAGCGTCATCACAAGCGTCGGCTGATTCAAGCGCCATTTGTAAAGTTGTTAGTATCACGATTAAAGCCAGGCGCCTATTTACATTTGGCAACCGATTGGCATAACTATGCTGAACAAATGTTCTTGGTGCTCAATGCCGAAGAGGCATTAGAAAATACCTCTACAACATCAGCGCGCATTGAAACATTCCTCGCCACGGATGCTGTGAAGGCTGAGGCGCCTGCCTCGAATGAATTCCATCCGACCGTTGAACAGATCAATGCTGAGCATCTGGCTTATGTGGAGAAGCCAGCGTACCGGCCTCTCACGAAGTTTGAAAACCGTGGCCTGAAGTTAGGGCACGGCGTTTGGGATTTGGTTTACAAGAAAAAGTAATAAAGCTAACTGAGAAAACGTTTTCTTACAGACCGACGCAAACGTATTTCAACTCCAGGTACTCATCCATTCCGTAGACGCTACCTTCACGACCTAGGCCAGATTGCTTGACGCCACCAAAGGGAGCTACCTCATTAGAAATGAGGCCGGTATTCACACCGACAATGCCGTATTCCAGAGCCTCAGCAGCTTTCCAAATTCTGCCAATATCCCGGCTATAGAAATACGATGCAAGGCCATATTGGCTGCTATTGGCTAGCTTGAGAACTTCTTCATCGCTATCAAATGGGATGATGGGAGCTACCGGTCCAAAGGTTTCTTCATAGGTGATGAGCATGTCATTTGTGACGTTTGCCAGAATAGTAGGCTCATAGAAACTGCCGCCTTGTGCAGCGCGTTTTCCACCAATGACTAGTTTTGCACCTTTAGCAAGCGCATCAGCGACATGCCTCTCCACTTTTTCAAGTGCAGGCATATCAATCAATGGGCCTTGAGAAATACCATTCTCCAGGCCATTACCTACTTTGATGGCTTGCACGGCCTTGGCAAATTTTTCCACAAAGACGTCATATATTTTTTTGTGAACATAAAGACGATTAGCGCAAACACACGTTTGGCCAGAGTTGCGATATTTGGAAATGATGGCACCCGCAACTGCTGCATCAATGTCTGCGTCTTCAAAAACTATGAAGGGGGCATGACCGCCAAGTTCTAGAGCTAGCTTTTTAACGGTGGGGGCGCTTTGCGCCATTAAGATGCGACCAACTTCGGTTGATCCGGTAAAGGAAATATGGCGAACGGTAGAGGATTCACACAATGCTTTACCAATAGTAATCGAGTGATCGGCATCAGCCGTCAGAATATTTATCACGCCATTTGGAATGCCCGCCCGAATCGCTAGCTCAGCGAGTGCAAGCGCTGACAGCGGGGTTTGCTCAGCTGGCTTAATCACGATAGTGCAGCCTGCTGCCATAGCTGGCGCAATTTTGCGAGTGATCATGGCGTTCGGAAAATTCCAAGGAGTAATGGCGGCACATACTCCAATAGGTTGCTTCAAAACCATGATGCGTTTATCACCCCAAGTGCTTGTAGGGATATCACCAGAGATGCGCTTGGCCTCTTCGGCAAACCATTCAATAAAGGAGGCACCGTAAGCAATTTCGCCAGTGGATTCAGCGAGGGGCTTGCCCTGCTCCAAGGTCATCAAGATTGCCAGATCGGCAGTGTTCTGAATAATCAGATCAAACCACTTGCGCATGATGCCTGCACGTTCTTTGCCGGTTTTGCTACGCCATCCTGTTAATGCTTGTGCGGCCGCATCGATTGCCAATTGAGCATCGCCAGCATTGAGATTGCTAACTTCGGCGATGATTTCTTCGGTGGCGGGATTGTTCACGGGGAAAGTTTTACCGCTGGCTGCCTTAAGCCATTGACCGTTGATGAATGCCTCTTCTCTAAAAAGGCTTGGGTCTTTTAATAATTTGCGAATATCAATTTTTTGCATGGCACTAGTCTCATCAAGATTTTTATAGGATTGGGTCAGTTAGCCTTAGTTTCGGCGCTACGTAGGGACTGCGCAAGCAGGTCTAGAACACCGTTGACGTATTTATGACCATCGGTACCACCAAAGGTTTTGGCAAGCTCTACAGCCTCGTTAATGGCCACCTTGTAGGGCACGGATAAGTCGATAGCCAACTCATAGGTGCCGATCAGAAGCGCAGCATGCTCTACAGGAGAGAGTTCATTGCTTGGGCGATCTAGCGCGGGGGTTATTAAGCTATCGAGCTCATCTGCACGCTCCACTACGCCTTCAAAGATTCCTTGGAATAAGTCGAGTTTGCAGCGTGCAAAGGCAGGGTCTTCCGCTAATTGCTTTGCAATCTGGGCTGCATTGGGTAGACTGCCTGCGCGGCGCATGACTAACCACTGGTAGACACCTTGGAGGGCGTACTCGCGGGCACGACGACGTGGCGTTAGCGCTCGCTTTGGGGCGGTGCTTTTGCCTGATGATTTATCGGCGTTTGGAGTAGTGGCGTTTTTGGTCATTAACTTCTTCTTTGGATTTACTGTGATGAGTTTGGGTTAATCTCAATATCGAGATCAGGAATAAGTGCCAAGGCTAGATTAGCCATCTCAATAACTGCGCGTGCGCAGTCGGCACCTTTAACTTCAACACGGACATTGGCTTGTTCATCGGTATCGCAGGTCAGGACACCATTAGCAATCGGTAGGCCAGCATCAAGGGAGACACGTGTAATGCCAGCAGCGGATTCATTGGAGACTAATTCAAAGTGGTAGGTCTCGCCACGGATCACGGCACCCAGCGCCACCAAGCCATCGAACTCACCAGTCTGAGCTAATTTTTGCAAAGCAAAGGGGATTTCCAATGCGCCAGGAACAGTTACTAGGCGAATGTCTTCTTGGGCTACACCTAATGCGATCAACTCTTTAATACAGGCATTACTGAGCGCAACACAATGCGCTTCATTAAATCGGGCCTGGACAATGCCAATCCGAAAGTCTTGTCCTGTGAGGTCAATGTCCAAAACACCGACACCTGGCTTGCTGTTGGGGTTACTAATTTGATCGCTCATGATGATTTTTTAGGTAACGTTTGATTACTTAGGCGATGTGAAGGGTTGATACCCGGCCACCTCTAATTTATATCCCGATAGGCTCGGGGTAGGGGCAGGGTTTGCCAATAAGCGCATTTTGCCAACCCCAAGGTCTTTCAGAATTTGCGCGCCAATGCCGTAGCTACGGAAATCCGTTTTACGAGCCAGCGGCTTTGCTGCTTGCTGGTCTATGCCGTTAAGCTTTTGAAATTGCGCCAACCAATCCACGTCACCGGGCGCGGCAACGCCAGAAGCATTTAATAGAACTGCCACGCCAGCTGGCGAGGCAGCAATTTCTTGCAAGGCTTGTGCGAGAGGCCAAGAGTGGGTGCTACTTTTAGCCTCTAGAAAGTCTAAGACTGTGAGGGGTTCATGAACCCGTACGAGTGTTTCTTGATTCTCAGACGGCTTACCCTTAACCAGTGCAATATGAATGCAAGAGCTGGGAGTATCTCGATAGATGATTCCCTGAAAATTACCCCAAGGAGTAGCGAACTCTCTTTCGCCTTCGCGAATCACAATACTTTCGTGTTGGCTGCGATATTGGATCAGGTCAGCAATACTGCCAATCTTTAATTGATGTTCTTTTGCAAACTCTAGCAAGTCCGGCAAACGTGCCATCGTGCCATCGTCCTTCATGATTTCACAAATGACGGAAGTTGGTGAGCAGCCAGCAAGCGCAGCTAAATCACAACCCGCCTCAGTATGGCCGGAGCGAATGAGTACACCGCCTGGTTGTGCCATCAATGGAAAGATGTGTCCAGGTTGTACTAGGTCATTGGGTTTTGCTTTTGCCGCCACCGCCACTGAAATTGTGTGGGCACGGTCGGCAGCAGAAATGCCAGTAGTGACTCCGCTAGCTGCTTCGATCGAGACGGTGAAATTGGTGCCCATAGAGGTGCCGTTATCGCGCACCATCAGGGGTAAATTGATTTGCTGGCAACGTTCACGAGTCAGCGTTAGGCAAATGAGACCACGACCATGTTTTGCCATGAAATTAATCGCCTCGGGACTGACGTGATCGGCAGCAATCACGAGGTCACCTTCGTTTTCACGATCTTCTTCGTCAACCAAGATCACCATCCTGCCGGCGCGAAGCTCGGCAATGATTTCTTGGGTAGGGGCAAGTTTATTTGGCATAGCCCCCTATTTTAAGCTGAGGAGCTCTGTGTAGGGATCTGACGGGGCAATATGCGCACTTTCTGATAGTGGAGCTCGCCATAGAGCGTATTCAGCCTAGGCGCTTGATAGGAAGATGTGGGATGCCCCATTTTTTACCCTCCTCAAATGATCATGGTTTTGTGCTACTCGAAGCCTTAGTGGCTATGAGTTTGATAGCAGGGCTTGGGATTACTGCCTTTGAGGCTTATCAAGGCTTAGTGCTGCGCTATGGCAAGACTCAAGAGGAACGCAGACAACTCAGACTGGAGTTAGATCAACATGAAATTCAAATACTAGAAAAAGGGGGTATCGGTGAACTTGCTCGAATGCCTCGTAGGGATGGCGCTTTGCCTCATGCTCGTCGGTCCACTACTAAAGGTCAGCGGTGAAATGTTGGTAAAACAGGTTCAGCTTGAGCAATCTCAACTGGCCGCCGCCCAAGCGAATCGTGCGCTTGAACTCATTGGCCGCGCCATTCGCATGGCTGGGTACATCAATGTGAGAACTTCAGATGCCAAGAAATCAAAAAATTCAAAACAAGACCGATTGGACATTCAGAAGGGGGTTGGGTTAAATCGGTCTGACACGATTTTTATTAAACATGAAATCTCTGATGGAATCGATTTTGACTGCATTGGCAATACCCTAACAAAAGATCGCACTAAAAATCATTTAGCGCATCAGGGATTTTTTCTTGAGCGTCAGGCTGGAGTGCCGAAGGCGGCTCGAATCAATGGTGGCTCTTTAATGTGCCAGTCCTTAGATCGACAAGGCCGCCTACAGAATACTACTTTAATGAATGGCGTTCATTACTTAGCGATTGAAGGAGTGGCACCAAGCCCTCAAAAATTATTTAAGGTGACCATTCAAATGGATCTAGGTAAATCCACTTCAGAATTTACCCGTACTTTCGCCAGACGTAATTTCTATTGATTATTGCCTGGGTCTTATCCCTATTACTCCTCATGGCTTCACTGGTCGGCTATCTGCAGCGCATGACTGCGCTTGAAATCATTGCGACTCAAACAATCAAAACGACTCAAGCGGAATTTATTGCAGCAGAAAAGAAGCTGCTGGAATGTGAACGAAAAATTTCACATGTGGCAACGCTACCTTCGGATTCCTGTGTTGTGCAATCTATTGGCAAGCAGATCTGGAAGGTGTCTACAGTAGGTCTCGTTACGCTCGAGTCAGTGATCCATCTAGATGATGCCTCTGGTAGTGCAACCCGCTTAAGCTGGCGTCAGGCGTTTAAAGAATGAATGCTAAAGAATATGGCGGAAGTTTGCTGGAGTTGATGGTGGTGATTTTGATTGTGGCGATATTGGCCACAATCACGATGCCCATGCTGCAGTATCAGATTGCCAATCGAGAAATAGAAACACTTGCGCGACGTTTTATTTCCCATGCACATTTTGCTCGTGATCAGGCCTTACACATTGGAAGTACTATTTACATCGCCCCACGATTTCAGAATGATTGGAATAGTGGATGGCAGGTAAAGAGTGGCTGCAGTAAAAAGCCTTGCGCAGAGAAGATTTGGTTGATGCAGGAAAATATTTCCCCTATCTTTTTCAAGCTTGGAGGAAAGCAATTTAGCGGACCCAATTCTGATCAACGTGGGATTCTGTTTAATGCGGCCGGTGCAGCCAAGACTGCGCAAGGTGGATTTGTGGCAAATCGCCTGGTTTTAGGGCATTTAAAAGATCAGGGGCTCGAGCGGCATGTCATTTTGGGCAGCGGTGGCCGCTGGAGAATCTGCGACCCTCATCAGGATGCTAAATCCTGTAAATAATCTTTGATTTGGCCGTTTTATTTGTTTAGTTGCGCCAATCGGTTTTAATACTGGTATGTATACCGCTTTAGACCACGAATTCATGAGCCAGGCTCTAGCAGAGGCTGCTAAATCACTGTATTTATCCAATCCCAATCCACGGGTTGGGTGCGTGGTGGTGAAGGGCGGCAAAGTGATTGGGAAAGGCCATACCCAGAAGGTTGGTGGCGCCCACGCCGAAGTGCAGGCTTTGGCTGATGTTCGTGCTAATGGTTTTGATCCAGAGGGATCAATCGTATATGTCACTTTAGAGCCATGCAGTCACACTGGGAGAACGCCACCTTGTGTTGATGCGCTCATTGCCGCCAAACCCGCTTTAGTGATTGTGGCCATGTCAGATCCCAATCCGCTCGTAGCGGGAAATGGTTTGGAATTATTAAGGGCTGCAGGTATTAAAGTGCGCTGCGGCCTATTGCAGGCTGAGGCCGAGGCTCTGAATCGTGGTTTTATTTCTCGGATGACTCGAGGTTTGCCTTGGGTGCGTCTCAAAATTGCAGCAAGCTTGGATGGCAAGACTGCTTTGCCTGACGGTACTAGTCAGTGGATCACGGGACCTCTTGCGCGCGCAGATGGACATCACTGGCGCGCTCAAGCCTGCGCCATTCTTACGGGAGTGGGCACTGTAAAAGAAGATAACCCAACCCTGAATGTGCGCGATGTCGATACTGAGCGACAGCCTTGGCGAATCATCGTAGATTCAAAACTGGAGACACCAGTTGCTTCCAAAGTTTTTGAAAACCTCAATCAATCGGGCGTCATCCTGGTTTGTGGAAAACTCGATACCCCAGTAAAAGAGCAATCTGCAAAAGCATTTGAAGCACGCGGCATTGAGGTGATCCCTTTGCCGAATGCTAATGGCAAAGTGGACCTGCCAAAGCTCTTTACTTATCTAGCGCAAGAACGCGAGATGAATGAAATTCATGTTGAGGCTGGCTTTAAATTAAATGGTTCTCTGCTTCGAGAAAACTGCGTAGACGAGTTACTGCTGTATTACGCACCCTTCTTGATGGGTGAGGGTATTGGTATGGCAAACATCTCTCCCTTGACTGCGCTTGAACAAAGGCAGGATTGGCAAATTTTGGATCAGGCAATGTTTGGGCCAGATATGCGTTTGCGCTTGGCTAAACCAGCAAACCAGCTTAAGGAATAAAATCTCCCCATGTTTACTGGAATCATTACTGCTGTAGGAAAAATTAAGAGCGCTACTCCTGCAGGCGATGGCTTGCAGTTGCAGATTGAAGTCCCTGCCCATTATTTGGATGATGTTGCTCTAGGTGACAGCATTGCGATTCAGGGCGCTTGTATGACGGCAACCAAGATTGAGGGCAATACCTTCAGCTTGGATATTTCAAGAGAATCCTTAAATAAAACGGTTGGCTTGGATACCGTGGGCCCAGTCAACTTAGAAAAGGCCATGCGCTTAAATGATCGCCTTGGCGGTCATTTGGTAAGTGGGCACGTGGATGGCATGGGCAAGGTTGCACACTTCGCTGCCGTAGCTCAAGATGCCTATGGTTCTTGGCTTCTCAGAATTGAAGCCCCGAGAGAACTCGCTGCTTTTCTGGCTTACAAGGGCTCGATCGTAGTCAATGGCGCTTCACTCACAGTGAATAAAACTGAAGATCTAGCGAACGTTTGTGTCGTTGATATCAATATCATCCCGCACACCTTACAAAACACCACCTTGGGTAATTTAAAACAAGGTGATCCAGTCAATCTTGAAGTCGATTTAATTGCGCGCTACGTTGCTAGGATGATGAGTCAGGCATAAATCTCTTGGTCTACAGATAGCTTTTTAACCCTTCTTGCATTAGTCCCATTTTGGGACTATAATCAGATGATGAGGGTAATTGCTAAAAAATA
>Ga0214212_1000149_pt1 | contig 20741 bp, 19 predicted proteins | sample TroBogEpilimnion_25_FD_153050 | JGI IMG/M metagenome (GOLD analysis project Ga0214212, IMG submission 153050) | Freshwater microbial communities from Trout Bog Lake, WI - 18AUG2009 epilimnion | ecosystem: Environmental > Aquatic > Freshwater > Lake > Epilimnion/Euphotic zone | place: Trout Bog...
GAACCCCCTCGGCCAAGTCACCAATCCCACCAAAGTAATCAAAGACTTTTTGGACCTCTGGGGTTTTGAGAACCTCGGCAATTACGTCAAAGGCGAGGGCGTTGATGGTGAAGTCCCGGCGTGAAAGATCTGCCTCGAGTGAGTCGCCCCACTCCACGGCCGGCTTGCGTGAATGGTCAACGTACTTTTCGGAGCGAAAGGTGGTGACTTCAGCTTCCATGTCGTTCTCTTTAAGGATTCCGCCGATAGTGCCAAAGGCTCGGCCCTGTTCCCAGAGGCCCTTGCAGAGCGGTCCCATAATGCGAGCGATGTCATCTGGGCGAGCATTAGTCGTGAAGTCAATGTCTTGACCGAGTTCCGCACCCAAGAAAGCGTCACGGACGCACCCACCGACGGCGTAGAGGGAGAAGCCCTCTTGGGCGAAAGCACGAGCGAGGGGCGCGGACAGGTTCGCAATCTCGCTCAAGCGAGTCATTGCGTTTTCATTTAAATTCATTGTCCTCAACGGTAATATGCGCCGGCTTTAGTAGTGGTGCGCTTGTAGCCTAGTGAGGCATGTTCCACCGTTTTTCTTCCTGGTGGCGGGCGCTGTGCGTGGTACTCATTAGCCTCGCGACGATCACGTGGCCGCACGTCAGCGTGGCTGCGACCACTGTCGACTTGGTGCTGAACCACCAAGACACCGTGGCCACGATGAACTCGAACGGAATAGCCCGATTCTCGGCCACTTTCGTCCCATCTTCCACGGCTGGCACGACCGTTCAGGCCGTTATTTATCCCCCTCTCGTTGGCACTTCGCAGTTGATTGGGGTGGCTGAGGGCAAGGGACCTGGCACTCCGCAACTGACCAGTTCAAACGCTGTTCCGCTCACCTGCCTAAACAAGGGAATTGCCCAAGTGACCCTGGTGCTGCAGTCGGGAAACAAGAACGTCGGCAAGGGACCGTGTGGTGAGTCACCACTCGACATCCGCCTGAAATGTCAGCGGAACTTTTGTGATGGCGTATACCCGGTTCAATACGTCACTCACCCGGGAACACAAATCCTCTCTACTTGGGCACTCGTAACAGTCTCTAACAACAAGATCACGCACCCCGTTGACGTGGTTCCGCTGTTAACGATGGACGCAGGGTCGGTTCGAGCACCTAGCCAACTCACCGCACTGTTGCAGGTTCTCGCGAACTACCCAAGCACTCCGATAACTCTGGCCACCAACTATCAGGCCCTCGAGCAAATAAGCATTGCGCCACGCGCTGTTAGTGACGCGCTGCACTTTGCGGTTGACTCACTGATGCACCGAGTGATTTCAACTCCATCGACCCAAATTGATTTTGGCCAGCTCTCGGCTAACGGACTCGACTCGCAGGTCCAACAACAACTCAACTTGACTAACGAGTTCCTCTACACCGCCACGGGACGAAACCTTGATGCCCCGTTGTACTTACGTGGCGTGACCTCGGTAGCTTCATTGGCGGCCCTCGCTAAGGCGGGCGTCCAGGACGCGGTTATTGCCGAGTCCTCTTTGGTGACCCCTCCTTCAGCCACCTACACCTGGGGCTCACCCTTCGCCCTCGCCCAAACCCCCCAAATCACAGCAATTCCAACCTTCGGGCCCTTGAATCAACTCCTCAATGCCGCCGGACTCTCTCCGGGCGCTCGGGCCAATGCGGTCCTGGCCCTGCTTTCCTTCTTGCACTACGAAGCGCCTAATTTCCCGCAAGAGCGGTCAGTCATTGTTCCAATCAACGCCCGCAGCGCAGATCCGCACTTCCTTGACGAATTCCTCGCTGGTCTCGGGCGCAACAGAACTCTTGCCCCCAAACAGTTAACGACTGCCCTTTCCCCGTCGCGAATCGGCGCGAATGGCGCCTCGGCCAGTCAGTACGTTATTGACCGACCGACTCCAACTTGGAATCAAAATTCGCTTTCGTATTTGTTGCAGTTGATTGGTGAAGTTAGCTCGTTCAACCAATCAATATCCGACCCTTGGCTCAACTTGGCGTTGATGGAGCGACTAGCCAACGCGGAACAAAGCGGCACGTCCGATGTTCTCAATGCCGCTCTCAACCGAGTGGGCTCATCACTCGCACACCAGTACAAGCTCTTAAGTATTGACCCGTCAAGTATTACCTTAACTTCGCGCCACTCGAGTATCCCCATCACTTTGCTGTCAAAGGCTCACTACCCCGTCACGGTGCAGGTACAAGTTGTCGCCGATGGTCTGAGCTTTCCAAAGGGATCGGCACAACTCATAACGATTCGGTCACAAACTAAGTCCTTGCGCTTTACCACCTTTGACCTACGAGGTTCTTCACTCACACTTCACGTCAACGTGCGAACCAAGGATGGTCAGTTTGTTATTGCCCATGAGGTTATTCAGGTTCGTTTTGCTGGAGCTTCGCTCGCCGGGTATCTGCTCACTTTCCTTTCAGCGTTAGTACTGGCCCTGTGGTGGATTCGCACGACGTGGCGACGACGCAAAGGTCCGCGCCAAATTTCATGAGTACACACGGCTCTCGCGTGGTTTCCCTCGCTAGTGGGACGCTGGCTTCGCGGCTAACTGGACTGCTTCGGGTCCTTGTTTTGGCCTGGGTCCTGGGCTTTACCCCCCTGGCCGATGCCTTCAACCTGGCAAATACCGTGCCAAATATGGTCTTTGACCTAGTGCTGGGTGGGGTGGCCTCGGCCACCTTTATCCCAGTTTTTGTTGAACGCCTGGCCGTCGACAGCGAAGAAAATGCGTGGCGTTCGATCTCCTCGGTGGTCACCGGAGCAATTGGCATCCTCGCCATTACCGCAGTTGCGGCGTGGATCTTGGCCCCTCAGATCGTCCAGGGCTTCACCGCGATGCAACACGGACACTCCCACTCCCTCGCTTCCCAGCGGGAGGTCGCTGTTCAGTTGTTGCGTTGGTTTGTCCCCCAGATCTTCTTCTACGGCCTCATTGGCATTTCGACGGCGATGTTAAACATTCGCAATCGGTTCACCGCGGGCGCGTGGACACCCGTCGTAAACAACATCATCTGCATTGCGGTCTTGATCTGGTTTCACCAAGTCGAACCACACCCAACGGTGAACTCGGTTTCGTCAACGCAACACCTGATGTACCTCGGCGTTGGCACTACCTTTGGCGTGGCCCTCCAGTTTTTGTGCTTGCTCCCTTCACTCAGCGCCACTGACTTATATCGACTTCGTCTGCGGATTGACTTTGCTGATCCTGCTCTCGCGGCGGTGCGTCGACTCGGTGCGTGGACGCTGGCCGTCGTGGTGGCGAATCAGGCCTCGCTCTACGTGGTGCTCGCAGTGGCGTTCGCGATTGGCGGAAGTGGTCCAGTCTCGGCCTACACCTATGGGTGGAGCTTTATGCAGATGCCCTACGCCGTGGTCGTGGTTTCAGTGATCTCTTCACTCACGCCCCAACTAGCTCGTTACGCCACTGAAGAGAATTTTGAAGCACTGACCTCTCGACTTCGTCTCGGGCTTCGCCAGTCGCTCGTAATCATCATCCCCTGCACCTTGCTGCTCGTAGTGCTGGGCTCGCCACTCGTTGCGCTTCTCTTGCACCACGCCGACCTGCGCCACCCGCTACTGGCGGGGACGGTATTGAAGATTTTGGCGGTGGGACTCCCCGGATTTACCGTATTTCAACTGGGAATTCGAGGGCTCCAGGCCATGCAGCGCGCCAAGGAGGTCTTCGCCCTCTACGCCGTCGAGAACCTCTTGAACATTGCTTTGGCCTACTCCATTGGTCGCCACTCAATGGCGGGGCTCACCGGTTCGGTCACCATCTCCTATTCACTCTGCGCCTTCTTAGTTCTCTTCGTTCTTTCTCGGCACCAAGTTTCTATTTGGTCTGAACTATGGAGCGTTCACGTGCGCCGCTCGCTCGTAGCGTCTGTGGTGTCGCTCTTTGCCATGACTTTCGTTTATTCCGCCATTACCGCAACAGTCGGTATTGGGCTCTTCGAGCGTTTCACGGGAGCCGCCCTGAGCGGAATGATGGTCTATCTCGTAGTACTTTTAGTTGGCCAGAGACGACAACTCTCTCGTTCGAAGGAGACCCATGGCGCCAGTACGCATAATCACCGATAGCGCAAGCGACCTTCCTCAATCCGAGGCCGACCGCCTCGGCATTGACGTCGTTTCACTCACCATTCGATTCGGAGCAGAAGAGTTTCTCGACCGCGATCTTTCGCCTGCAGAGTTTTGGTCCAAGTGCGCATCATCACCCACTCTTCCCGAATCATCAGCGCCGTCACCTGGGGCTTTTCAAGAGGCCTTCGAGCGCGCCGCGGCGGAGGGTTGCGATGGAATTGTTGTGGTTGCATTGACCTCTCTCCTCTCGGCCACGTTTTCTTCGGCCACCTTGGCGGCGGAAGCGGTCAAGGGCAAGATTCCTGTTTCGATTATTGATACTCGTGCCGCCACAATGTCTGAGGGTCTTCTCGCCATTGAGCTCGGTGAGATGGTTCAAGCCGGCAAGTCCATGGAGGAGATTGTCGCTCGCGGAAACCAACTGGTTCCCGAGCTAGGAGTCATCGCCACCATTGACACTTTGGAGCACCTAATTAAGGGTGGTCGTTTGGGCGGCGCCAAGGCCTTTCTGGGTCAGATTCTCTCGATCAAACCAATTCTGGCCGTGCGTGAGGGAGTTGTGGCCGAAGCTGGCAAGGCGCGAACTCGCTCTAAGGCGTTAGCGATTTTGGCTCAAGTAGCCCGCGACGCCGGTCCAATCCGACGGATTTCGGTCATTCACTCACAGTGCCCCGATACCCAAACTCTTATTGACTTGGTCTCTGATATTCCAACTAAATACCCACTCGTGATTGCGGACATGGGTTCAACTATCGGAACACACGGCGGTCCGGGAATTATTGGCGTCGCGTGGATTCGCGAAGCCAACTAAGCACTAAATTTCTGTGGTGAGCAAAGACCAAACTTCCACGTGGGGCAAGAAGGCTGAAGCCCTGTTTGAAGAGTTCATGGAGCGCAAGTACTCCAAAGCTCAGGACAAGGTTGATCAAGTTGTCGAAAAAGCCGATGGTTTTGTCGACGGTGCCGTTGACAAGGTCCAAGCCAAGGTAGTCCGCCCCGCCACCGTTCTCGCTCGGGCTGTCGCCTTCTCAATTATTTTGTTTGTCCTCGGCGTGGCGTCTTTTGTCTTCTTCACCATTGGTCTTTTCCGCTTTATTGACACCTACCTATTCGCCTCGCACCAGTGGTTGAGCTACCTCAGCATTGGGGCCTGGTTTATTTTGTTGGGGCTCTTTATCCTGCGTTTCCGAGTATCTAGAAAGAGTCGCCGCAATTGACCGACCACACCCGAGTTCTCATTATTGGATCTGGCCCCGCCGGACTTACCGCGGCCATCTACACCGCCCGCGCGCAGCTAAAGCCAATTGTGATCGAAGGCGAGCCTTCATCAACCACCGACCAACCCGGCGGACAGTTGATGTTGACCACAGAAATCGAAAACTTCCCAGGCTTCCCCGAGGGAATCACCGGACCAGAGTTAATGGCCAACATGCGTGCTCAGGCCGAGCGATTTGGAGCAGACCTTCGTGTGACCAAGGTGCAAAAGCTCGACGCCACCTCACGGCCCTTCAAGGCCTGGTTGACCGATGACGTCGAACCATCGATTACCGCTGACTCGGTGATTTTGGCCACCGGCGCTCGCTCACTCATGATGGGTGTTCCAGGCGAAGAGCGTCTACTCAGCCATGGGCTCTCGACCTGTGCCACCTGCGACGGATTCTTCTTCCGCGGCCAAGACATCGCTGTCGTCGGTGGTGGAGACTCGGCCATCGAAGAGGCCACCTTCTTGACCCGTTTTGCCTCCTCGGTCACCTTGATCCACCGCCGAGACACTCTGCGCGCTTCGAAGATCATGCAAGAGCGCGCCTTCGCCAACGAGAAGATCAAGTTCGCTTGGAACTCCAAGGTCACCGAAGTACTCGGCGCAGACCGAGTTGAGGGCGTGAGACTAGAGGACACCATTACTGGTGAAACAAGGGAGTTGTCGATCACTGGTGTATTCGTGGCCATTGGTCATATCCCCAACACCACCCTGGTCACCGACTCTCTGGACCTCGATGACGCTGGTTACGTAAAGACCATGCATGGCTCCTACACAAATATTGAGGGACTCTTCGCCGCCGGCGACGTCCAAGACCACGAATATCGCCAGGCCATAACCTCGGCGGGTTCGGGATGTGTCGCCGCTATTGATGCCGAGCGCTGGTTAGAAGCGCAAGGTTTTTCCCACTAGTCGCTACGATAGAACTCGCGGCAATCGCCGTCGCTAGGAGGAAATCATGGCCACAATCGCACATCTCACTGACGCAACTTTCGACGAAGCCGTCAAGTCATCAGAAAAGCCAATCTTGGTTGACTTCTGGGCCGAATGGTGTGGCCCCTGCAAGATGATTGCCCCAATCCTCGAAGAGCTCGCTGACGAGCAGGCCGACAAGTTCGCCATCGCCAAGCTCGACGTCGACGCCAACGTCGCTACCGCCACCAAGTTCTCAGTAATGAGCATTCCTACCCTCTTGCTCTTCAAGGATGGCGAAGTTGTCGCCCGTCTCGTTGGTGCTAAGCCCAAGGGTGCAATGCTCCAAGAGATCACCGACAGTCTCTAAGTCGGGATATTCGTTTTGCCCACCGCCCTCGAGGTTCAAGCACTCGTAAGAGACTTGACCTCGCAGGGTGTTGGCGAGTCGCTCGCCTCTCCCCTTCCCCTCGCCCCCGAAATCTCTGCGCGGGTGGCCGCCTTTCAACACAACCGTGGTTTGCCAATGACCGGTGTCGTTGATGCTCTGACCTGGGAACGCTTAGTCGAAAGTTCCTGGACCCTCGGAAGCCGCTTGCTCTTCTTGGCCCAGCCCTACATGCGCGGCGATGATGTTGCCCAACTTCAAGTGCGACTCGCCCGCCTCGGTTTCAATCCTGGTCGCCTGGATGGGATCTTTGGCCCCAAGACCGAACTTGCACTGAAGGACTTCCAGGGCAACACCGGTTTAGATGCAACAGGGGTTCTCTCCAAGCTGGCCCACGATGAGTTGCTTCGCCTCTCCTCATCGAGCGAGGACCGGACACCGGTCACAACTATTTTCGACCTTGGTGCCGAGGGCATTTCCGGCACCATTTTTTTGAGCGGCAACGGCAACTTGGCTGAAGCGCTCTCCTTGGAGATGGCTCTCCAGCTTCACAGCGAGCCATCGCTGGTGACCAGCGAGGCACTCTCGCAGGGGGCTGGGCTAGTCCTGGCCCTCAGTCCCCTTCTGGCGATTGAAGGCATACACCTCCATTTTTGGGAGGGGTACATGTCTCGGTCCCAGGCTGGTGAAGAACTCAGTCGCTTGATCGCCAGCCCTCTTGTCAGCAAGGGGTTCAAGGTTGAAGTCACTGGAATGAGCTTGCCGGTATTGCGGGAAACCCCAATGACCGCTCTCATCGTCGAACACGGCAACCTGTCTGAACAGGAACTTCACGAGATTGTCACCATATTTCAAGAGGTTCTTCGTCAAGTTATCCACAGATAACACCCTTAGAAAAACCCTCAAATTGGCTCTATGTAAGGGTTATAGCGATTTCGTAAGAAGTATTAAGGGTTTAACCACAAGTTCCTGCACAGTTTGGGGATAACTTCAACCTGAAGGTTTAGTTGAATCTTTAGTGCAGTCCGCGCTTGGCAACAGCCTTATAGATTCGCTCGAGGTCGTCGAGGTCCGCAAAATCAATAATGATTCGGCCAGTCTTCGAGTCCCTCAGATCTACGTGGACTCGGGTGTCCAGGTACGCTTCGAAAAGGTTTTCGATTTCAGCTACCGCTGGATCTGGAACTGGTCGCAGGGTTGGCTTAGAGACCGCTGCCCCAGCGCTTGCAGTTGAAGGCTTGGCTTCTTTAGGTTGCAGTAAGGTACGGATTGCGGCTTCCGTATCGCGAACCGAGAGCTCGCCCGAAATAATGCGCTGAACCATCTTGGTTTGGGCCTCAGGATTAGTAAGTCCCAAAAGCGCACGTGCGTGCCCGGCAGAAATCTTCCCAGATCCAAGTGCAAGTTGGGCAGACTCCCCTAAAGCCAAAAGACGTAAGGTATTCGTAATGTAAGTACGGCTCTTGCCTACTCGCTTGGCAATCTGGTCGTGAATAAGGCTAAATTCTTCAATAAGTTGCTGGTAAGCAGCGGCTTCTTCAAGTGGGTGGAGATCCTCACGGTGGAGATTTTCAACGACCGCTTGCTCTAGTGAAAGAAGATTGTCTACCTGGTCTGAAACAAGGACAGGAATACTCTCTAAGCCTGCGAGCTGTGAAGCTCGCCAACGACGCTCACCGGCAATTAGTTCGTAGCTTCCAGTTTCCTCTGAATCTGGGCGCACAATAATTGGCTGGAGAACACCTAGTTCCTTGATTGAGGCGGCCAAAGAGGCCAGGGAGTCTTCGTCGAAGTGGCGCCGTGGCTGGTATTTGTTTGGGCGAATAGAGCTCACTGGAACTCGGCGAAGTGGGGAATTGGATTCTTCTTCGGTATTTCCTGTATCAGGAATAATGGCCCCAAGGCCCTTTCCTAAACCGGGCTTTCTAGCCATTGTCAATCTCCTCTGCTAATGCCTTATAGGCTTTGGCACCCTTAGAAGCTGGGTCAAACTGCGAAATAGGCTGTCCAAATGATGGCGCTTCAGCCAATCGAACAGTTCTTGGAATTGTTGTCTTACATAGCTCGTTAGGGAAGGCCTTTTTAACCTCTTTTGCCACATCAGACGAGAGAGCGGTAGCGGTAGCCATCGTCAGAACCACCTTGGAAATACGCAAAGATGGGTTCAAATTCTTCTTAACTAATTCTACGATCTTGGTCAATTGGCTCAAACCTTCGAGCGCGTAGAACTCTGACTGCACAGGGACGAGAATATCGGTGGCTGCCGAGAAGGCGTTAATCGTAATTAGCCCAAGAGAAGGTGGGCAGTCGATCATAATGTAGTCAAATTCGCCATCTACTGACTCCAGAGAGCGCTTTAGGCGGGTTTCTCGCGAAATGACCGCGCTAAGCTCTTGCTCTACACCTGCCAGGTCCAGCGTTGCCGGGGCTAGGAATAGGTTTGCGAACCCGGTTGCCTCAACGACATCAGCCATTGGCATATCGTTGAGAAGAACATCGTACATCGAGTGCTCAAATCGGCGGGCATCTACCCCAAGACCGGTAGTTGCATTTCCTTGGGGATCAAGGTCGATAATTAGAACTCGACGGCCCAATTCGGCCAGAGCGGCACCCACTGAGATAGTTGTAGTGGTCTTTCCCACACCACCTTTTTGGTTCGCTACAGCGAAAATCCGCATAATTTATGGCCTCCGACAGGACCCGAACACAGAAACTGGACGAACGGGAATGTTGCTGGCTACATCTAACTACGTTTTTGCCCCCACGTCAAGTATGAATTGTTTCACGTGAAACATTTTGGGGGGGTGGGCCTAATTGTTTCACGTGAAACAATTGGTGGGCCTGGAGCTCGGATGTTTCACGTGAAACATCCCTAGAGCTAGAAGAGCGGTTTTTTCTTTGGGGTCCCAGATTCTCTGGGGTACTGGGTAGGGGTTTTCGAGGTCTTTCGGAGAATCTGGAAAGCGGCTCCAAAGCGGTGGCGTCCCAGATTTTCAAGGCCAACCTTACGTAAACCCTCGACCGGCCAGCGATCTGGGGCAGTATCATCTGGTGGTTCCGAAACAATGAGGTATCCCCCAACTTTCAGAAATCTTACGGCACACTCTGCTGTAACGGCGGGGGGTCCAAAACTCCTTGCGGTTACTAAATCAAAGGATTCTTCGTAGTCTGGGTCTCTTGAGAGGTCTTCGGCACGGGCCTGAATTGCCTGAGCCTGACCTGGGGCACCTTCAAATTCGAGGACTTCTTGGAGAAATATAACTCTCTTCTCCATTGCGTCCATTAGTACCGCTGGAACTTGCCATTCTTCTAGTAGCACAAGCCCTGGTAGACCTCCACCACTACCCAGATCAAGAAAGTTCGCTGGGGGAGTATCGGATACTGAATTCCAAGCAGCTATGAATCCCTTGGCGTGTTCTATCTGGGGTTCTAGTGGTTGGGGCGAAAAGAAGCCCCGTTCCCTTGAAATTTCAAGAGAACGGGGCAACCAGGCGTTATTCACGGCTATTTAAGCTGGTGCAATAACCACGAAACGACGTGGTTCTTCACCCTCGGAACGAGTAATAATGCTTGAGTTTCCAGTCAGAGCATCGTGTACTGCCTTACGGTCAGCTGAACTCATTGGCTCAAGGGCACGCTCTTCACTGGATTCAACAACTTCCTCGGCAACTTGCTGGGCAAAACGGCCCAAAGCTGCGACGCGACGCTCGCGGTAGTGCGCCACATCAACCAAAATACGGTCGGTGCGCCCGGTTACCTTGGACTGAACCAGCGTACGGGTTACCTCTTGGAGGGCCTGAAGCGTGGTTCCTCGGGGTCCGACCAGTACACCAAGTTCGGTTGGTGGCTCGTTATTGACTGAAATTTCAACAGTTTCGGCGTCGATTTCCTTTACCGAGACTGTTGCGGTGATCTGCATAGCCTTCAGCAAACCTTCAAGGAACTCTTTTCCAATGTTGCCTTGTTCGGCTAGTGGAACAGTGGTTGACACTTTCTCCTCCTGGTTTACGCGCTCCTTTGGAGCACGGGGCTTCTCGGAACGTGGCTTTTGGCTTTCATTTTCCTTACGGGCTGAACCTTCGGGCTTAGGTCCACGTTCTGCGCGAGGGCGGCGATTGTCAGATGGACGACCGTTGCGACCTGAAGATCGCTTTGGCCGTGGTCCGGCGGGACGAACTCGAGCCTTGACTCGAGCCTCTCCCTTAGCTTTACCGAAAATACTGGTCTTTGGCTCTTCAAGAACCTCGATCTCAGCATCATTACGTCCAACACCCAGGTGGGTGAGGGCGCGTTCGGTGGCTTCTTCTACTGATTTACCAGTGGTTTCTACCCAATCCATTAGCGGTCCTTCCTTTTACGCTTGTTCTTGGCCCGTGGCTGTGCGGCGGGCTTTGAAGTTGAGGTCTTGTTGTCGTTAGCTGCTGGCAATTCACGCTCAACAGGCTTGCCGGTGGTTACAACGCCGGTCCGGAACATCACATCTTGAGTAATAATACGAATTACTGATGAAACAACCATGTAAAGTACGACTGCTGCAGGAATTACCATGTAAAAATATGCAAAAAGAATCGGCATTAGGCGCTGAGTCATCTTCTGCTGCTTGGGCATCTCCTGGCCCGCCTTCATACTGCGGCGGTTTAACTGGGCCATCTGGAAGTACTGAAGACCAACAGCGGCCAAAACAATGGCGTAGAAGGGGATCGCGGCGGCCGTTGTGGCGTGGTGGCTGAAGAGTTTGAGGCTCATGTCCATGCCAAAAACGTCGATTTTCCCGTGACTAGCTACCAAATTGTGGTACATCTTGGAGCCGGTCGGGATGTAGCGGGGTTGTGAAACCAGCATTCCGCTCACTAATACCTGGTTCGAGAGGCCTCGGATTACCGAATACAGAATGAACAAGAAGGGCGCTTGCAGGAGAAGGGGGAGACAGCCGCCAACAGGGTTTGCGCCCTCTTCGCGGTAGAGCTTCATCATCTCTTCGTTCAAGGCAGCCCGGTTCTCTGGGCCCTTGTATTTAGCCTGTAATTTCTTGATTTCAGGCTGCAAGCGGGCCATGGCCTGCATTGATTTGGTGCTCTTGACCGTGAATGGGGTCAAAACACCCATAATGACAATCGTCAAAAGGGTGATTGCTAGAGCGTAGTTGGGCACAATTCCGTAGAAAAATGCCATCAACCAGCCAAATAGGTGGAAAATTGGCTGGAAAACCGAGCCAATTGCGTGGGCAATGGAATGCATTAGTTGTTGCTCTCCTTCTTTGTTGGTACTAGGTCAATTCCGTGGGCGCCACCGGGGCGGCAGCGACCAATGCGGCGTAGGGCAAGTCCAGATCCCTTAAGGGCTCCGTGGGTTTCAATGGCCTCACTGGCGTAGTTCGAGCAGGAAGGGATGAACCGGCATGGGGAAGCCTTGCCCGCGTTTAGGTGTTGATAAAGGTGAATACCCTTGATTAAAAGTCGTGAAAATCCCTTATTTTTCAAGGGTTTTACCGCGCTCAAGGGCGATTTGGAGGTGGTGGCGAAGGTCGTCATAAGTGAGGTCGGATGTCTCGATGGCCGTTCTGATCAGGTAATTTCCTGATTTCAGGAGGGGGGTCATCTCGTCAAAGAGTGCCCGGAGTCGGCGGCGGATGAGATTTCTCTCTACCGCGTTGCCCACTTTTCGGCTGATTGCGAAAGCCACATTGACCTGGCCGGTGGAGTCGCCATCTTGGACAAAACTGATCCGAAGAGGCCCACTTGAACCACGAGCTGAAGGTCTAGTGAAGAGCGCAAACTGCCGACGGGTGTGAACCCGTCCAGGCATGCCCTTATACCGTCAGACTGTGGCGTCCCTTGGCGCGACGAGCCTTCAAAACTGCTCGTCCGGCACGGGTGCGCATACGGGCGCGAAAACCGTGAGTTTTAGCCCTTTTACGTTGATTTGGCTGATACGTACGCTTCATGGAATCCTCTTCTAAATTCAAGTCTGCTCAGCGATGCCTCCTGGAGTGCAACCGCCGGCTGAGTTGCACAATGTTAGTGCATCTGAACAGCCGGCGCAAAAGGTGACCCCTTCACCACCGTGTATGGTTATCTCCCCCGAAGGGGAATTGTCCGAATGGCGAGGCTTTATCCCTTGTGGATAAAGTCAAAGTTGTTCTGTGGAGGAATCAATGTTGAGTAGTGAAGAGTTTTGGAGCGGACTACGGGAGTCCATACGCCGCAACGCAACTGAGGCTATGTGGTCGGCTGGGCTTAATGCACTGCGCCTTGTTGATTTCCAAGACAACTTGCTCGTTATCGGTGTTCCGAACGAGATTCAGAAGACTCGCATCCAACAGCGCTACCTCGGTTTTATTGCTGAACAAGCGACCGCTCTCTTTGGACAAGAAGTTGAAGTTTCTTTGACTGTTAGCGACTTGCTTCTTGCTGAACCCTATGTCGAAGAGTTTCACAACCACGCCGACCAACCTGTTGTCGAAATTCCCGTACCTCGTTCTGAGCGTTCAATAAAGCTCGACCCTCGCATGACCTTCGCAACATTTATTGAAGGTCCCTCAAACGCATTCGCAGCGGCCGCGGCGCTCGCGGTAGCGGAAATTCCTGGACGCTCCTATAACCCTTTGATTATCCACGGCAACTCAGGTTTGGGCAAGACCCACCTTCTTCACGCCATTGGTAACTACATTCAAGAGAATTACCCTGAACGTCGTGTGCGTTACGTCACTACAGAGACGTATTTGAATGATTTCCTTGACGCGGTGCGCTCTAAAACCCAGCTCGCAATGCACAACCGTTACCGTGAAATTGACGTCTTTTTGATCGACGACTTCCAATTCATGGAGACCCGTGGACCAGCCTTCGCTGAAGAGGTGTTCCACACCTACAACGCACTTCGAGACGCTGGAAAACAAGTTGTCTTAACTTCAGATCGTTCACCTCGTGATCTGGGTTGGCTAGACGAGAGGTTCCGCACCCGGTTGCTCCAAGGTCTTATTACTGAAGTTGATCAACCTGACCTCGAGACCCGCATCAATATTCTTCGCTCTAAATCAGAGGCCGAAGGCGTGAACCTACCTGATGATGTTGTTGAGTGGATTGCACGACGAGTACGTGACAACATTCGTGAACTCGAAGGCTCAATCACGATGCTGCGTGCGTTTTCTAATTTGCGCCAGGAGCCAATTTCGTTGGAGCTCGCAAAGAATCACTTGACCAATCTTGGTTCAGAGCAGATTATTTTAAAGCCCGAAACTATTTTAAAGGCTGTTGCTGAATTTTATGGATTAACCGTTGATGAGATCAGAGGCTCTAAGCGTCTCCGTCCTTTGGTTCACGCGCGCCACGTAGCGATGTATTTATTCCGCGACCTGTTGAACAACTATTCGTATCCAATGATTGCCCGGGTGTTTGATGGTCGTAACCACACGACGGTTATCTCAGCCGTGGAGAAGGTGAAGGAACAACTTCCTTCTGATCCGGTTTTGTTGGACGAAGTAAACAAACTAAAAAGAAAGTTGCAGGGCGACACGCGCGACTAGTTGTGTAAAAGGTGCGGACACCCTTGTTCACAAGCCGTGTCCTCCTAAGTAGTAATCCACATAACGTCAAGGTTGAATGAACAAGGTTTAAGGAGTTTTGGACAGTGTTGTGGGTTTTGAAGGTTGTAGTTGAATCCCTTTAATCAGGGGTTTTACAAAGTAATCAACAATCCACAGGCCTACTACTACTTAAGTACTTATTTAAATCAAATCAACAAGTTGTAACTGCAGTCCGTTAGAAAGGCAAAGTATGAAATTTAAATCCGAAAGAGACATCCTGGCTGAAGCCCTCAGCGCAGCTGGACGAGCCGTTTCTAATCGCACCCTTGGGGCTCCTTCAGGAATCCTGTTGAATCTCCAAGGCAACCAATTGACCATCACCGGGACCGACACAGATTTGACCGTTCGAACAACTTTTATGGTTGTGGGTTCTGAAGACGGATCTGTGGTGGTTCCAGCACGCCTAATTGGCGACGTCGTCCGTTCTCTCGAATCTGGTGCGGTTTCAGTTCACACCGAAGGAGAGAATGTTGAGGTTGAGCTAAACAATGCCCGGTTTAACCTCCGAACCTTCCCAGTAGCCGACTACCCAAAGATTTCCCCAATCACTGGTGCCATCGTTGAAATTCCCGCTGGAGATCTCGCTCACGGGTTGGCACAAACCATTCGTGCTGCCGCCACCGATGACGCTAGGCCACTGCTTACCGGAGTCCTTCTAACTTCAGAAGGCGAACACCTTCGACTGATTGCAACCGATTCATATCGCTTGGCGGTTCGAGATGTCGTTGGGGTACCACCATTTAACTCAACCAAAGACCTCCTGGTTCCAGCTCGCGCCTTAAGTGAACTTCAACGCGCCGCAGCCAACCTGGGTGACGACGCCACAATCGGCATCACCGTCACCGATTCAGAGATTTCATTTGTGGTGGGGGAGACCTCTATCGCCTCACGACTAATTGATGGGAATTATCCCTCGGTTCTTCAGTTGATTCCAACCACCTTCACTAACCAACTTCGTATTGCGAAAGACACATTCTTGAACTCGCTGCGTCGAGCCAAACTGATGGCTAAGGATCACAACGCCTCTGTTCGTTTAACACTAAAAGAACTAACCCTAGAGATTCGCACCCAAAGTCAAGACTCAGGTGACGTGGAGGACAAAATCCAAGCTGATTACACCGGTGAGGAAATTACTGTTGCCTTTAACCCCCAATTCCTTATTGAAGGAATTGAATCGGTTGTGGGGGATGAAATTGTTCTTGATGTCTCCGACTCTGTTCGGCCAGCACTCATTCACGGGGTAGATGACGACAAGTTCAAATATCTCTTAATGCCTGTACGCATTTAAGAGAAGGAACCTAAGTGGGGCTAAACGAACTCACCGTTCGAAATTTCAGAATCTTCGAAGAGTTTTCTTTTAAACCAGACTCCGATGCCGTAACGGTATTTATTTCGCCAAACGGAACAGGTAAAACCTCAATACTGGAGGCCGTTTATTGCTTAGGAACACTCGGTTCTTTTCGCAGCTCGAACGCCAGTCACCTTATTCACTCCGGTAAGGGGTTAGCTGAGGTGCACGGCGTGATTTTCCAACAAGAGAGACGTTTGCAGGTTGATCTCACCCTCACTAAGAATGAGACACGCACCACCAAACAAATGCTGGTGAATGGTAAAAAACCAACATCAAGAGCGCTCCTGGCCGAGCTAATGCCGATCACAATTTTCACACCAGAAGGCGTAGAGGTAATCCGTGAAAGTGGGTCCCACCGACGTCATTACCTCGACCTTCTAATTGGTGACGTCGCACCAGAAAACGAAGAGATAATCGCCGTCTTTATGCGAGTTTTAAGGCAACGCAATGCTTTCTTGAGAGCACTCGACAAACAACAACCAACCGCTAGTTCCGAGGCAGAACTAAATGTGTGGACCTACCAATTTGTTGAAGCCGCAGAAAAACTCAACACACTAAGAACAGAAATTGTCAATCAATTAACACCCTTAGTCCAAGAAAAATACAAACAAATTTCCCAACAAAACGATGTGGTGATGCTGAGATACGAAAACTCATGGTCCGGGGACCTCGCAGCAGCCCTCATTGCCGAACTCCGGCACGAAGTTTTTAGGGGGTCAACAACACTTGGTCCACACCTTGATGACCTTGTGATTGAACTCAACGGACGCGACTCCAGACACCAAGCTTCTCAAGGCGAGCAGAGAACTCTGGCTCTGGCCTTGCGCTTAGCTGGACACGAATTAGTAAAAAGTACTCGTGGGGTTGATCCACTCTTACTCCTCGACGATGTATTTAGTGAATTAGACCCTTACCGAAGCGACCAACTACTTGAGTTGCTCCCGAAAGGTCAAACCCTTGTCACAACAGCTTCACCCCTACCATCTGGAATGGATCCGGCGGTCGTCATTGATTTAACCAAGGCCCAATCATGAGCAAGAGAGATGAGCGAATTGTTCCGCTCAGCGAACTATTAAATGTGTTCGCGAGCCGACTCAAAAAAGTTGACTTGCGAGTTATAGACGACGTCAAAGCATTATGGCCAACAATTGTTGATCCGATTGTGGCTCAACGCTGTCAACCAGAGATGATTAAAGACGGGGCGCTGATTGTGAGGGTTCCATCCGGGGCGTTCGCCCAACGAGTGATTAGTGACACCCCAATTATTTTGAGCGGATTTGCCGTATTGGGAGACAAGGCACCAACTTCAGTAAAAACTCGCATTAGCGAGGCGTAAAGGCGCATTTAACGACCTTTGGGTCCCAAATTTGTGTCGTGGTCGGGTAGAATAACTACAGAAATTTGACCATTTCACCCCTTATTTTCCTTTGAAAGGACCCGGCGTGGCCGAAAAGACCAAACCAAAGGCGTCCGCCTCGTACAGCGCAAAAGACATCACTGTCCTCGAAGGCCTAGACCCAGTTCGCGTCCGCCCTGGTATGTACATCGGATCAACCGGCCCTGCTGGTTTGCACCACCTTATTTGGGAGGTTGTAGACAACGCGGTGGACGAAGCAATGGCGGGTTACTGCAACCGAATCGACGTCACAATCTTGGCCAACGGTAGCTGTCAAGTCTCAGACGACGGTCGAGGAATTCCAACCGATAATCACCCTTCTTACCCGGGTAAGTCCGCGGCAGAGATTGTTTTAACGGTTCTTCACGCTGGAGGAAAGTTCGGCGGCGACGGATACAAGGTTTCTGGTGGTTTGCACGGTGTGGGCATCTCGGTCGTTAACGCGCTTTCAACCGAGCTGGTACTAGACATCGACCAAAACGGAAGTCACTACTCGATGACCTTCAAAGATGGTGGAAAACCAACTGGCCGTCTGAAGAAGACCGGCAATGCGCCACGCAACCGCACAGGTACAACAGTTACCTTTACCCCAGACCCCACCATCTTCGAAGATGTTGAGTTCCGCGCACAAACAATTGTTGAGCGACTTCAGATCATGGCTTTCTTGAACAAGGGCCTCGAGATTCGATTTGAGGACAAACGCAAAGGTAAAGAAGCTTCCGAGACCTTTATGTATAAGGGCGGAATCATTGACTACGTCAAGCACCTCAACGGAGCCAAAGAATCCTTATTTAAAAAAGTTGGATCTTTCGAAGCTGCTGAAGAAACCCAAGAAGTAGAGATTGCTTTCCAGTGGAACACCGGTTACTACGAATCAATCCACTCTTTCGCTAACGGTATTTCCACTATCGAAGGTGGAATGCACGAAGAGGGTTTCCGCAAAGCCCTTACTAACGTTCTGAATCGCCACGCCCGTAAGCGCAACTTGCTGAAAGAAAAAGACGAGAACCTAACTGGTGAAGACATTCGTGAAGGCCTCACTGCAATTGTGTCGGTGAAGCTGGCCGAACCACAGTTTGAAGGACAGACCAAAGGAAAACTAGGAAACGTCTCCATGCGTTCTTTGGTTGAGCGCGCTACCAACGAAAAGATGGCCGAGTGGCTTGAGGAGAACCCTCGTGAAGCCAATCAGATTGTTGCTAAGGCGGTGTCGGCTGCTCGCGCTCGTATGGCCGCTCGCCAAGCCCGCGACCTAACCCGACGTAAGAGCGCACTCGATGGCGCAGGCCTCCCAGGAAAATTGGTGGACTGCTCATCGAACGATCCTCGTGAGTGCGAATTGTTCATTGTTGAAGGAAACTCTGCTGGTGGTTCCGCTAAGGATGCTCGTAACCCGCGCAACCAAGCAATCTTGCCAATTCGCGGAAAGATCTTGAATGTTGAGAAAGCCCGAACTGACAAAATTCTCAAGAACACCGAAATCCAGGCTTTGATCTCAGCAATTGGTGCGGGAGTTGAAAACGATTTCGACGTCACCAAAATTCGTTACTCCAAGATCATCCTGCTCGCGGACGCTGATGTTGACGGATCTCACATCCGCACCTTGTTGTTGACCTTCTTCTTCCGTCAAATGACAGAGATGGTTAAGGCCGGAAACGTCTACGTGGCGCAGCCACCTCTTTATTCAACATTGGTTGGAAAAGAAAAGACCTACTTGCGCGATGATGCAGCTAAAGCACAGTTCCTCAAAGAAAATCCCAACCACAAGAATGACTTCCAGCGTCTTAAAGGTTTGGGCGAAATGGACTTCGATGAACTCCGTGACACCACGATGGACCCAACTAAGCGCGCTCTCCTTCAAATCACCGTCGAGCAAGCTGCGCTTGCTGACGAGGTGTGTTCAATTCTTATGGGAGACGACGTTCCACAACGTCGCCACTTCATTCAGACCAACGCAAAGGATGTTCGCTTCCTAGACATCTAGGAGGTTATTTATTATGGCCACTCCAAAAAAACCAGCAAAAGCAACTCCTAAGAAGACCGCCAAGGCGCCAGCAAAGAAAGCTGTAGCCAAGAAGGCAGCACCAGCGAAGAAGGCCGCCCCGGCCAAAAAGGCTGCTCCCGCTAAAGCAACATCAGCTCCAGCAAAGAAAGAGTTGGCTAAGGTCGCGGCCGGTGGGGCGAAACCACCGGTAAACCCTCCCGTAAGTGACGAGGTCGAAGGCTACATCGAACCAATTGAAATCAACTTGGAGATGGAGCGATCCTTCCTCGAGTACTCGATGTCGGTCATTGTTTCGCGCGCACTCCCTGACGTTCGCGACGGACTCAAGCCGGTGCACCGCAGAATTTTGTACTCGATGTTCGACCAAGGACTTCGTCCCGACCGTCCACACACCAAGTGCGCCAAGGTGGTTGGTGAAGTTATGGGTACCTATCACCCACACGGTGACAGCGCTATCTACGACGCCATGGTTCGTATGGTGGTGGACTTCTCGATGCGCCACCCGCTCATCAGTGGTCACGGAAACTTTGGTGGTACTGGACCAGACGAAGGTGCCGCTGCTATGCGATACACCGAATGTCGCCTCGCGCCGCTTGCGCTCGAAATGCTCGACTCTATTGATGAAGAGACGGTTGACTTCCAGGCGAACTACGACAACTCAACGCAGGAGCCAATCGTTCTCCCTTCGCGTTTCCCAAACTTATTGGTTAACGGTTCGCAAGGTATTGCGGTTGGTATGGCCACCAAGATTCCACCGCACAACTTGGGTGAGGTGAGTGACGCCGTTCTCCATCTTCTCGCTAACCCCAAGGCAACCGATGATGAACTGATGAAGTTTGTCAAGGGACCCGACTTCCCAACTGGCGCACAGATTCTTGGCCGTCAAGGGATTCAAGACGCTTACAAGACCGGTAAGGGATCAATCAAGCTCCGTGCCGTTGCCGAGATTGAAGAAGGCACCCGCGACACCCGCATTGTGGTATCTCAATTCCCATACGAAGTTTCGGTTGAGTCAATCGAACAGAAGATTTCTGACTTGGTCAACGCCAAGGAAATTGAAGGAATCGCTGCGGTTCAGAATGACTCCGCTGGCCGTCAGCCACGACTCGTAATTCGACTCAAGCGTGACGCTAACGCGAACGTAGTGCTTAACAAGCTCTACAAGAACACCTCGTTGCAGACCACCTTCTCAGTCAACTTGCTGGCATTGGTTGATGGTGTGCCACGCACCCTGACGCTCTCACAAGCACTCGGCCACTACATCGCTCACCAGGTCGACGTCATCACTCGACGCAGTCAGTTCCGTCTGCGTAAGGCCGAGGCCCGTGCTCACATCGTCGAAGGTTTGCTCAAAGCAATCGATATGTTGGATGCGATCATCAAAACCATTCGTGCCGCCGATGACCGTTCAGCCGCTCGCGATGCGTTGATGAAGCCGCCATTCAAGTTCACCGAGGAGCAGGCCAACCACATCCTCGACATGACCCTTGGTCGATTGACCAAGCTTGGTCGAATTGAACTCGAAGAGGAAATGAAGAAGTTGCGCGAAACAATTGCAGAACTCACGGCAATTCTGAAGTCTGACTCTAGGCTTCGCGCAGTGATCTCCGATGAACTCACCGTGATTCGAAACAAGTTTGCCAACGAGCGTTTGACTCAAATCATTAACGACCCGGGTGAACTTGGCGTTGAAGATCTCATCCAAGACGAGCAAATCGTTGTCACCATCACGAAGTCTGGCTACGTAAAGGC
>Ga0214212_1000152_pt1 | contig 20264 bp, 22 predicted proteins | sample TroBogEpilimnion_25_FD_153050 | JGI IMG/M metagenome (GOLD analysis project Ga0214212, IMG submission 153050) | Freshwater microbial communities from Trout Bog Lake, WI - 18AUG2009 epilimnion | ecosystem: Environmental > Aquatic > Freshwater > Lake > Epilimnion/Euphotic zone | place: Trout Bog...
TAGACCTTGATCGATACTTTCCGAAGTGTTATTACGTTCATCACAAACAATATCAAAGCCATAAAGACCTGCATTATCTGTCATGAATTGAAGCACAGGAGATAGTTTATTCTTAACTCTTGTGCGAGTAATAACAGTATTGGGTTGACCAATAAACTCACGTAGATTTGCTTGAATGGAATTACCGAGCCATAGTAAGCCGCGACGAATGTAGTTTTCTTGTAAGGCACTTGGCTCTTTTTGAAGAGTTAATGTGTTATAAACAATGTAACCAGTATTAGGGAACTTAACAATAGGATTGAGTCCTACTTTAGCAATTAAATCAAGTTCACGTTGATTTGGATTGATGGCAGTATCAACAATATTAGCAAGAGCACCATTTTGAACACCAAGAGGAGCAGTCCACGGGAACAGATTTTGATCATTAGAAGCATATAATGCTGCTTTATAAGCAGAAGGACCGAACCAAGTATAAGAATCAGTATTAGCATCATATCCTTTGATCCAGTTAGCATGGCTTTCTGAATAATTAGAATCTGTACCAGAATAGAGATTACGAAGAGGTGCCCAAATGTTACGACTAAATGAAGTATATTGATCAGACACTAAACCAGTAGTGGGATCAATAGTTAAAGTTTTTTGACGATTAACCACTTTATAATCCTTACCATTTACAAATATTTGACGAAGAGGGTCTTGAATATGTAAATGTCCTACTCCACCATTTGCCTTACGTGTGTAACGAGCAAAAGTATCAAAGATATTATAGATAGTTTGCCATGCATCACCTAGAGGGGAACTCATTGAGGTTCCATCATAAGGAGATAGAGAACTAGTATCAACATAATAAGAATCATCATAGTTGTAGCAGATACTAGTATTGGTGATACATGCATCATTAGATACAGCTTGACGGGTTGCCCAAACAGTAGAAAGCCCATTATCGATAGTAATATCAATTGGATAATCAAGAGGATTCTCAACATTGGTTAAGGCACGTTGAAGTTTGGCAGGAAGATTACCAATATCCTTTTTCTGACAAAGAGTATATTGGGCATTACTGCAATTGCTATTGTATGCACCTAGACCGTAGAGACTGTCGCCATAGTTAGTTAATGCTGCTTGAGCATCGAAGTTGTTGAACACATCTCCTGTGCGAGCATTATACATTCTAACAGTCTTTTGAGGAATACCGGTAGAATCAGTCCAGCAATTATTCTGAGATAGATATGGATTAACTAATACTTGAAGATAGTTACTATTTGCAACAGAATTTTCGAGGAAGTAGGAGCGAGGAGGACCACCATACGGATCATTTAGCTTACGAGCAGCATTAAGAGAACCAGTATATTGTTCTAGTTTAATCTGATCAAGTTTATTGATAGTTTGTGTAAGTTGAGTAGGACGAAGTTTGAATAGGGTTACAATGAGGGAATCATTATAGTTAGGAGTACCGAAGTCAACTCCTCCCCCATTTTCAACAATATCAGAGATTGAACCACCTGCCCCATTGAAAGGAGAAGTAGTTTGGAAATTCCATCTTTCAGAAGGAACTGCTACCCAATTACCGGAAACACCGGGACAAGTTTGTTGATAATAACCTGCAACACCTGTAATCGAATTAAAATCAGTTGAAGGATTTACATTTAGATTATCATTAATTGCAAGATAATATCCACTAAAATCATCTAATTGAGCAGTCTTTGCCTTATTAATAACGATTAATCCGGCTTGAACATTGTTATTATTAATGTCAAGAGTAGGAGTTACATTGTCATAAACACCACATTTCCAATTGAATTGTTCATTTTGTAAAAGACTGTATTCAGTGGCATTTAAGGTTTGACTAATAGGTTCCCCAAGCACATAGAAGTTTGCATCATTTAATTGAGCATCGCCTGCAACTGGATAGAAGTGATAACGATCTTGCTCAGGAACTTGAAGATTAAGAGATGTAATAGTTTGGCAAGAAAGACCTGCTTCAACAGGAACACCGCAGAAAGAAATCAATAGATCAGTATTTGCCGTTTGCACCGCTGTAGTGACTACACTAAAAGACGAATTAGGTGTTAAAGAAGAAAGTGTGGTAATATTGGTCTGATAAGATGCAGCAATACCAGAACTTACAGGAAAATATTTAAGTACAGGAGCGCCTGCTAAAGAATATGTTCCGAATACATCGCCTGCACTCACATATAAACCACTAAGAGTTTGACCGGAAAGTAAACCGCTGGTAACATTGTAAGCGCGAGCAAAACTAGTATTAGTAAGATCAACGATAAGACGATTACCATCATTAGATAGATGACTTTGATCTTCATCCATATCTGCATAGATAGAAGATAAGGAAAAGCTAGTAACAACAGAATAAGAAGTGTTAAATCCGGTAGTGGTGGGACGAAGTTGAAAAACCTTAAGGTCTTCTTCAATTCCATCATGATTAACCACAAACTTAAATCCTGTTACAATAGAATCATACTGAATAGGATGATTATGAATATAAAGATTACCTGCATTTTCATTTTGAGAACTTAGCGAACATTCTAAATTGGCAGAACCATAGCAAATAGAAGGACTTACGAAATATGCATCGTAGAGCCAAGGAAAATTAACTTGGCAAGTATTTTCATCAATGTTACGGAAATAATCACAAGGATTAACTTCAACCGCAGAAACCCCGACAACAGGAAAAATTAGAGCATTGACAGAATCAGCATAACCGATACCTGCTCCTGAACCATAAGGCATACGAGTGAAAGTCACTGATGCATTAGAAGTATTAAGGATTTGTGTTATTGCATTATAGGTATATTTTTCAGCAGCGGTTTGAGGTAAACCGAACTGAGATTCAAAATCAGTAACACTGACAATTTGTGTAGGTTCATCGGAGATACCTTGAGAAGTGAAACCTGCAAAGAAGATATTTGTTCCGGTATTAGTTTGGGTTGTTCCAGAAACATCAATTTCTCTGATCGCGATTCCTGGTGAATTTAAAACTGTATTAAGACTTGTTGCCATGAATACTATTTATGTTTTTGGCAAGAAATCCTTGTTTACTAAATAAGTTTCATATTTAGTTGACTAAATTCAAAAGTGAAGGTTGATTCGGTTTCTTCTGCATCTCGCTTACTAATATTTATTCCTCCAATACCTGTTATAAATGCATCATAATAAATAAATTCTGCAACAGGTTCGTCATATTCGGATAAAGGGAAAATAGAAATTGTAGTAGAATAAGTTTTAATGCTGTTTTGAGAATTTCCTTCCATGGCAGAATTTTGTATATCTAACCATTTCCAAAGAATATAATAGTTATCATATTGATTATCGACCGTGAAGTTGCAATTGATTGGGGGATATTCGGGTCTGGCATTACCAGAAAACTTTAAGGTTTGTCCGCCATAATTATGTTTAATAGTTTCAATTTTAATATCAGGAATAACTGATCCCCAAACAGAGAACCGAAGTCGATCAATATTTCCTCCTTGACAAGGACGTTTTTCTTTTTTAAGAAAGGGTTGAAGGGCACACGGAACATCCATAACAAGAATAAATTTATCCTTACGGGAAACATTTATGACACTTTGTTGATCCGTATAATATCCAGGAGAAACCGGTTCAATAACACAATTATTGGCGATTTCGGGAACTGTTGGAGGAATATTAGCCATTTAAATATTTAACATGAAACTCTTTTAGAATTTCTTCATATTTTCTATCGAAAGAATCTCCAATGATATTCTTCTTTTTATAGTATTCCGAACCGCTATCTAAATCCATTTTACGAAGTTGTTGAGAAGCCGCACTTACTGCAACATTAGGTTCTTCTTCTAATCCAGAAATATTACCTGCTTCCATATCATCTAAAGTAATCGTGTATCTCTTACCTGTATAAGTGGATATATGGTATTCGGTTTGACCTGCTCTTTCCCAAGAATCATCTTCGTACATTTCTCCTTCTTGTTCCAATGCATCATTAATACCTCTAGCAACATTCTTAAGAGTTTCTTTATTTAATTTATTAACTTCTATATTTGCGCCGTGAACTCTTATCCAATTCCAATTTTTAATTGCATATTCCCTTGCATCTTTATTTGATCCGTATGCAGTAAGGACAAGATCACTTGCCTTATTTTCAGGCATTTTAAAGAAGGTTACTAGGTATTTGATCATTGCATCTGCCGGATCATTTTCAATTTCTCCCCAAGAATCACCTACTTCATCTTTAATAGCTTCCACTATATCATCTTCTACATCGGATATAGTTTTTAGATCTAAGTTAATATTAAAGTAGCCAGCTAATTCTCCTTCGCATAGTTGTATAACATATGCTTCATGGTTCATGTCTCCTACATCTCCATCGGCATATTGAGCATTACCACTTTCATCGAACCAATATTCTCCTCTAATAGGAAGCGTTTCCAATTCAGGTTCTTCAGGTTCTTCAGGAATCTCTTCTGGTTCCTCTTGTTCGGCGGCTACTCGTTCCTTATTATAGAATAAGACTCTTTCTGCCATATCTTTGTCATATATTTTCCCACCATGTTGAGGAACACCGTTGGCATCTACAAAAGTATATTTTTCGTTTGGCAATTTCTTTAGAACTAAAGGAACTACGTTCTCTAATAAAGTATGTATGTAATTGTCAAATAATGAAAGCATTAAATTATTTACTGAATGAAACTCCATCCGCTATCGGCATAATTATTAGAATCGTTATAATTGAATAGTTCTCTACCTTTCTGATAAAACATTGGAGCAGGAGCACCACCAGACCTTGCATAATTAGTTAATCCATTATCTTGATTATAGAAAGATTGATTAGCAAGCTCTTGATTAGGATCAGATATTTTCGAAGGTTTACCGGTTTCATCATAATCTAAAACATTTAGATATTTCTCTGCAATATCTTTTTCTAGAATAATTAATGCCCAAATTACGGACATGATTCTATCATCGTGTTGGCCTTTTCTTGCTGCCCAAGTTCCATTTTCTTTGCGAACGAAAGTCTCAAACTCTTTGACAGTAGTAATATCATAAATGCTTACTGCTTGTAAATGTTCAACAAAGTATTTCATATTAGTAATACCTGTATATTTGGAATTACCATGACAGAAAATACCCATTTTCTGATATGCACCTCTTTTATCATTCTTCATTGTATATGTAATAATATTGTCATAATTATGGACTTGATATAATGCATCAATAACTTGACTACCTTCTTTATTACTTTCGATACATAAGAATGGTCTTCCCCATGAACGAGCTATTTGATTAAGTTTTTCTGCAAAGACATAAGGTTGTAACTTGTTGGTTGCGAAAGTGGCACAATGTTGAATATCAGTAAGATCAGTTATATCTAATACTTGAGCAACAGAATAATCTTGTCCGACCCCTTCGGCAGCATCAACACCAATGGAATAAATTCTATCTACTTTAGGTTCAATCCAAATTTGATAGTCTCCGCCATCATAGGTAAAATCAGGAATTTTACACATGCTTTTAAGTTTTTCAAGAACTGCTCCATTTAATGCAGACGAACCATCTTCAAGGAAATGTAGATCAAATTCTTGATTCCACATATTCATATCATAGGCAATCGCTTCTAACTGTTCTTTCTTCCATGCTTCATCTCTTCCTGGTATTTGATGCCAGTATATTTTAATAAATTCCCAATTAGATTTCTTCTTTTCTGCATTTGAGAAAATTTCGTAGTATTTATTCTCTGTTCCTTTAGGAGTTTGGTGGCCTATTATTCCATTATACAAAACAGAATGGTGCCAATCATGAGGATCATCTATATCTAGATTATTGAGGGAGAAATCATATACTTCTTCAATTCCATCATTTTCAATGGTTTTAATTTTTTCCCATCTGATTCCTGGCTGACTAATTTCATTAATAAGAGGATCAGAAAAATCCCCAATTAGTTCCTTGAATTCAAGTAATGCCTTTTGTGATATAGGTTTTTCGGTGTACATCGCAGTTCTAAGTGTCCACGGAACATCATTTTTTCTAACTCTTTTAAAATCTGAACGTATTAAATCTTTAATAAAAGGAACAGTATTAGAGGTATTATATGTAGGAGCGTTCAGTACATTAGCATATATTTTCTGCTTTCTTTCGAAACGAAATCCTATTTGTTCGAAAAATAATTTAGAAAAATGGGTGTTCATTTCTAATCTGTGACCTAAACTAGCGACTTTACATCTTTCTGTAGGAGGGGTTAGATAACTATGATACATGGTCAAAATTCCGTAGTTTAAAAGAATAATTCGTATTTGATCTACTAAAACTTTGTTAGAAGAAATAAATGTTACGGTCCCTTTATTGGCTGAACCATCTCCGTCAAACATTCCTTGTAACATTGCTGAAGTATTATCTTTATTCATGCAGAGAAGATTACTTGGAATAATTTTTCTTTTTGCAGTTCTTGTTAAATCAAATCCAACATATTGAAACAATTCAATTAGTACTTTGGACGATAATGCATAATGTAATCCATCTTTACTTAGGCTATATTTTATACCTAATTTTCCTAAAATATCCGTAATATTATCGCCACAAGTAATAGTTATTGTTCCTGCGATAAGTTCACCATTTTTATTAAATTTTCTATATGCACTTCCTTCTGCGATATATAATCCGAATAGATATGCTAAATCTGGAGTAATTTCTTTAAACGAATAATTATGTGTTAATCTTTTCTTAACGGTTGGCACAAATCCTGATAGATCATGATAATTTCCCCATAAGTTCATGCCATATCTTACTGATATATAATCATCTGAATTAAGTTCCTGTGCTTCCCACCATCCATATTTTCCTCCTTTACATGCAAATAATTTATGAGTTTTAGAACACCTTAAGGAAGTGGATTGGGATACAATCTTTAAGATTTCTGCTTTACCATTATTAAAAAATAAAGTTCCTTCATTTTCTTTCGGTTTTTTTCCTAAAACTTTATAAGGAGCAATATCATATAGTCCATCTTCGTTTTGCGGCGAAAATTCTTTAATTTGTTTTATTCCGTTATCAGTATAAACATATGTATCACCTGTTACACAGGAAACTATGACCAACTTGGATTTTTTGGAAGAACTAAGAGTAGGAATAATAGATTTAAAGAAATCGTCAGCAATTTCTTTACGAACGTGAGCAAACTCATCAATAAAAAGTAGGTTGACAGATTTACCGCGAATAGCATCAGCAGAAGTAGTTGATACGAAAATTTTAGAACCGTTGGTTAACTTGATTTGTTCTTTGGTGAAATCCCAAACCCCTGCTTTAATGAAATTAGGAATTTCTTCGTATGCTAATTTAATACGTTCAAGGATTTCTTTTGCTTGGTCTTCTTTATTGGCAAGAATAGCAATATTGAAATCACTGGTGAATAATGCATACCATAAACACACAACGGTCATCAATGTTGAATTTCTAGTAGGTATCATTGTTCTACCACAAAGAAATATATGATCCTGGTGGGCAACCGTAATACATCTCATAGGAACAGACTGAATAGCCTTTATTTGTTCTATATAAATATATTCTCCTTCTTTTCCTTGATGTTTCAGGGGAATGCGATGATAAGCACTTTCTCGGTCTAGAAATATTTCTTTAGTATTTTTAACAGAACCCTCTATTTTATTATATTGTTCTAGGGAAGATTGGGTGAACCAATCATGTTCGGCATCTGCTACTATTTTTTCACCGTTGCTAAATTCTATTTCATATGCTTCCGTTTCATATGCTATTTCATGAGCTTTAGTTACTTTTGTAGGATTTCCGTACCAATCTAAAACTTCATCACCCTCTTGTATTTCCCCCATAGTAATCCATCCCGTAGGAGTTGGAACAGGAGTATCTAATGCTAATCGTTTTCCTACTTGCCGTGATGCACATATAACAGTTCTTCTATTGTTTGCTATTTTCAATATTGCTTCTTTTTGAGGTTGATAGAGTTTAATTTTCTGTCTGCCTTCATCAAGATTGACAATGTAGAAATAATTTTCTGCAAAATAGATAACATCTTCCTTACATTTACGTAATTCTTCTAAATCTTCTGCGGTGTATTGTATTTCAACATTAATAGGAAGATTCTCATTATTGTTTAAATATTTGTCTGCTCTTTTCTTTGCCACGATAGGAATATTTACAAAATAACTAATAATCACAAAAATGTTTTGTTTGTAATAAATAATGTTATATGGAAAACGACCTAGTTTCACTTTACGAAAATAATTATCTTAAACCACAAGCTGCTGCTTTGATTGTGGAAAAAAAAAGAGCCCCTAAATCTAAACAGCAAGCACCAATGTCCGAGGAAGAGCAAGCACCAATGTCCGAGGAAGAAATCGGCGCAACCCTTTATGACTCTCATGACCGTTCTTCTTTCAACAATGCATTTAAAGCATTTATGGAAGAATTCGATATGGGTGAAAATGCATTCAGTGACGATCATGAAGGTGGAGAAGATGATACTTTTGAATTCTCTGATACAGAAGAAGAAAAAGATTCTTACACTCTAGATGAACTTCGTTCCATGACTCTTGGAGAAATTGCTGATCTTCTTGCAGGTGGCACTGATGAAGATGGCGAAGAAGATTTCGACTTTGGTGGAGAAGATTCCGTTCCTACTGAGTCTTATGCTCATGAGGGCGGTGGTAAACATCTAGGTAACACCCTAACCCGTGATGGTAAACCAAGTAAGCAAGCTCAAACTACCCGTGTGAAACCAAATGGTGATGCTGATTTCTCTAAACAGAAAACCGGTTTTGAACCAGAAGATACTGAAGGTTCTGAAGGTTCTCATTTAGGTAATACACTAACCCGTGATGGTAAGCCAAGTAAGCAAGCTGCTACCACTCGCGTAAAAGGTAATGGTGATGCAGATTTCTCTAAACAGAAAACCGGTTTCGGTAAAAAAGAAGGCGAACGCCTCTTTTAATTGAAACAAAATAATTAAACGAAAAAAGCGACAATGTAAAAGTTGTCGCTTTTTTATTTTAATAACATAAATAGTTTTTATGCTTTATTATGTTCCTGCTACTGTAGACAAATCCACCTGTATTGGTAATAGTTTATCAACTATAAATTTTGGATTTTCTTCTCTTGATACCAATCTTCAAGCATTATCTGCATGGACAGTTAGTAGTGTTAATTTCCTAAGTGCAACTATGATTTCAGTAAGTGCTACCTTACAAAACGAAATTCAGTATCTTAGTTCTACTATGATTTCTGTTAGTTCTACTTTACAAACAGAAATCAATTATCTTAGTTCTAATATTGTTTCAGTTAGTGCTAATCTACAAGGACAAATCAATTTAGTTAATACTGAGATTAATTATCTAAGTGCAAACATTGTTAATAGTCCTTATACGATCTATCATGAACCTTCGGGGGGAATCACTTGGGACATTTCTAAAACAGGAAGAAATGCTAATTTAACACTTTCTTCTAATTGTTATATGCGAAATCCCTTGAATATGATTGCGGGACAACAAGGAAATATTTCAATTATATCTAGTGGAACAAGTGCATATTCTATTACTGCCTTTGGTAATAATTGGATTTTCTCTAATAATACTTCTGCAATGAAAGCCGTACCAAATGCAAGAAATCTTATCCGTTATTATTATGACGGAGCAGCGGTGCTTAGTCAGATGCTTCAGTTTTAATTGATCTATAAGTCGCAATATACTTCCTGGCTGCATCATATGCAGAACCGATTAAACCATCAATACTAAGTTTCTTTGCAGCAATATCTCGATTATTGAGATGTAATCGAGTAACAATGATTGGTGTTGTAATCAGTCTATAATGTTCTTCTTTAAAATTGACTAGAACAAAACATTCTTCGGAAATGGGATGTTTATTAGGTCCAAGTGTTTGATATTGTTTATCAAATATTTCTTTTTTCTTTTCATCATAAAAAGAGATAAACATGAATTTATCTTCGTCTCTAAAAACTAAGCCATTGATTATAGGATATTCTTCCATTTTACTTTTCTTTTAATTTTAGACTTTTAATTAGCCGAAACGGATCGAGACAAGACTTTGCACATTTAGGACAAATAACATAATGTTTATGAGTTACATTATAATACTGATAAAATCTACCATGACATTTCTTACAAGATGTATTAGGATGCTTTGTAAGAGGTAATTGATGAGGATCGTCTAATTCGGTTAAGGAATCATAAATCTCTCCTGAAAATAATGAAAAATATAGCATGTTAAGTAAATTCGATTTCTAGAATACGATCAATAAATTTAGAAGGTTTTTCAGGAATAGTTGTAGCACAAATCTGAAGCATCAAAGGTAACATATCTTTCTTGTTAGTCAAGGTTTTAAACCTATAATCTAAGTAAAGAATCCCTTCATCAGGATATTCATCATATGCAAAAGGATAAGGCAATTTAAATGATATAATTTTCTTGGTATTTTCAATGACTAATTCAAAGAAGAAATTATTAGTAACTATATGGTTCTGAATAAGAAGGAATTTACCTGTTTTAATTTCTTCTTCTCCAATACGTAGAGTTATATTCTTCTGGAAGTACTTAGGAAATATCTTTTCAAAACCATCAATTTGTAACATTTGAATTATTTAGAAAGAATAATAATCAATTCAATATGGTTTATTTTCTTTTAAAGTATTTTTTAATACGATCAACAAAAGGTTTAAATTTATCTGCTGCTCTTTGAAAGATATTCTTTTTAACTTCGGGAGTTACATTAGGGGAATATGCTTTGGTTTCATCACCGACATATCCCATAAATTTAAGCTTATCATCTTGAGACATTCCTATAATATATTCATAGAAATATTCTTTGAATCCTTCTATTCCTTCTGGAGTAGAAACATCCCAGATTTGTTTAATAGTTACTTGTTCTGCACCAAAGACCCGATAATCTTGGCGAAACATGTCCCAAACAACACAAAGATTATATTGTTTATAGTTATATCCCATTCCAATACCTTTAGGTGCTCGGAAATTTAATACTTGATGACCAAAATCACTATTTAGTAATTCATAATTCGTGGTTCCAAATAAACCACGAATGTCGGACCATCCCATCTTTTTATGACGGCGAACAAAACTTAACTCAACTACTTGTCTTCCTAATGTTACTTGTAATTGGGCATTGCTCACCCAATTATTTATTACTCTCCTAGAAGAATCTGATCAGTAATGTCTTGTTTCATTTCTTCTTCAGTGCCATCATATTCCATAACTGCCATAACTGCATCTTCTTTAACAAAATGAGTTTTATAACCATCTACGGTTCGATGGGCAGGTTGACCTACTTGTTTAACAAATAAAACACGGGTTCCCACTAATGCATATTTCGTTTCTGGTCCACAAAGAAGAATTTCTCCCAGAGAATAGATTCCTTTTGCACTAGAAGTAGGAAGATAAAGCCCATTCTTTACAACTTGATTAGTATCAGGTTCATCTAGAAGTCTAACCCATAGAGTGTCTTTATAAAGTTGTGTAATTTTCCAATCTTTTAGATCGATGTTATGATTAACAATACGTTCTGTTCTGGTTTGGCTTTTTGCTACTACTGCTTCGATTAAACGTTCCTGGGCATTATTTTGTTCCATGTTGCATTTACTTAATACTCTTATTCTTTATTATCTAGTTTCTTGTAAATCTTTTCTTCGTCTTGATATGATTTTAAAACATCTGGAAATATTTCTATTGCTGCTTCTAATTCTCTTTTAGAGATTTCCATATTTTGACAAAGCTGATTAATAATTGGTGTTTCTAAATTAACTTTTACTTTATCCTTCTTAGGCATTAACCATTCCAACCTTTTCCATTTATTCTTTGGAAAGACTAATCGAAGAAAATCAACGAATTGTTGAGGTTCTAATACTGAATGATAAACATTGGTTGTGCCATTGATCAATTGACAAAAGGAAGGATTCTGATAAGAAATAATCTTATTAATTAAGAATGGATTAGGATCATCGCCGGGAAGAAGTCTTTCATTCTTTTTGGTGAAGAGAATATCATTTACAATATCAAAGGGTGTTTTCATTATTAACAGTTCTAAATGTTTCAATTAAATTATAGAAACTTTCCTCAATGGACTTAACCAAATCTGTTGGTAAACGATCTTCTGGAAATACTACTTGGAAACTATATGTTCCATTATTAACCAAATCATACATGGGTTTACCGAATACACAAGCATTTACTAATTTTTGTTGAACGATTAAAGAATCTTCAGTTTCTTTATAAGAAAAATGATATTGGATAGAGTTATAACCGTGGTTAAAATGATTCTTTCCAACCCAATTATCTAATTCATTTAATAGTCTATCAAAAAACCATAATTTAAACAGATGTCCTGCATCCTTATTAATATACGGAATTTCAATATACAAAATAGTGTTGGTTTCTTGTATATCGATTAATATATTTCCTTGGTAAGAATAATCCTTACCAAAATAAGAGGTAAGAGGAAACTGATAATTACTTTGTGAACCGTTATCTTTATTATCTACAATCATATGCTTTTATTATAATCTTTATAATCAACTAGAAATTCTTTTGCTAATTTATGCCAAAGAGGATCGTTTTGAAATTCTCCTAATCCATGATGAATACCAAAGATAGGATAAACACCAATGGTTAAGCCTTTTTTTATTGCTTCTGCACATGCTGACATATCATAGTGATGAAAGGTATATTTCTCATTAAATGTAACTTCTTTTTCTCTAATAGATTTACCTTTGAAACTGATAAAAACGCCATCAACGAATACAACAGGAGCAGGAGTTGGCCCGAAATAAGATGAATTGATATATGGGAAAGGAAATCCCCCTATATCTTTAGGAATAGCATGGGAAAGAAAACCGCGTCCATCTTCTCTTTTATTCATACATAAATGCCATGCAGGAGTAGAAGCATTAGTATAGTTCTGACTTGCTGCTCCTGCAATACCAACAATATCAAACCGTCTATGGGCATCCACAATTTTTGAAAAGAATAACAAATCATGGATTTCTAAATCATCGTGCATAAAAACCGTATATTCGTCTTCTTTATCAGTAATATACTCATTATAAAGTTGACAGAATCCTTTTTTGTTTTCCGTCAAAATATGTATTTCATATTGTGTTGATTTATGAACCGTGGAAAGTGGTTGTGTCGATAATATCAGACACTTATATGCATCACTTTTTTCGTATACATCACGGGTTTTTATTGTAGGAACGATTATCTTAACAGAATAAGCCATGAACAATTATACTCTCTTTCTTTTCTCTTTGCAACTTATCATTTCCAAATCTCACACCATAAGAATAAATAATGTAATATATGAACTATCCTAGTTATTTTAACAAAATCCTTCTTGAAGATACTGACATGGGAAATCCTACCCATGATAATGAAAATAATAATCCTCTTGCTTCTTTCCTTGATGACGGCACAGAAGAAGATGCCTTTGATACCGAAGGCATTGCTGACAGTCTAAAGAAAATTGAAGACAATTTTGCTAAAAAAATGGCTCTTCTAGATAATATCGGCGGAATGGATAAACATGAAATTGATTCTCGTCTTGATCAATTAGAAGAATATCTTACTACTCTTCGTGCTTTTGTTTATTCTAAAGATGAAGTAGATATGACTAACCCTTATTCAGTCATGGCAAACATCATTCGGCGTGATACTGTTAAGAAAACTAACTTTGATCAAGTCACCAAAGCTATTGAAAATTATAAGAATGCATCAAAAAAAGAAGAACAAGCAACTGAACAAGCTGCAAGAGAAGTTAAAGATTCTCTTGGAGATTTAGCAAAAGCCCGTAAATCAGTAACTTCTACTGGTGGTTCAGAAAGCCCCGAAAGCACTTCCGGTCCTTATGACGACGATGACACTTTTTAATTAAAGTTGGAGAAGTCCCTTTTCTCCCGTAAAACAATATTGAATAATTAAAGCAGGATCAACAAAATCCTGCTTTTTTTCTACACAGAAATCATTCAAATCCTTAAATCCTTCAAACTCATTCTTAAACAAGAACAAAGTTTCTCCTGCTTTAAATTTACTGATGATTTTATTAACTACTTCTTTTTTTTCAAATTTAATATTATCTAATACCCAAATTCGTTCATGTAAAGGAAATGCAGATAATTCTTCCTCTTGTTGACTAGTTAATGTTAATCCTGAAACAGCAACACCATTTTCTACAAACATTGAATCTATTTGTCCTTCAAATAAAAATATATAAGGAATCTCCGGTTTAATCTTATCAATATTAAAAACCGTCTTAGGAGAATTGAACTTTAAGAGATATTTCGCAGAATCATCATTAAGAATCTTCCGAGAAGTATAACAAACAATTCTACCGTTCTTATAAAAAGGAATGATTAAACGGTTCTTATGAAAATTGTCATTAATACAAACATAAAAAGTCCGAGGAGCATTTATAGCAGAAAATAATCTTCTCGATTTACAATATTCCAATGCTTTTAATACAATTTTATTATTTTTATAAAATTTTAATTGTATTTCATCAGTTAAATTGACACATTCTCCAGGTAAATCAGGCAGAATATAATCATTAGTTTTAGTTTCTCCGTCCCATTGCAGAACGAAATTATCACCAGTATAATCATTAATATCTGAAACTAATTCTTTATGTGACATTCCAGTTACTTCTCTTATCCACCAATAGGGATTCCAAGAACGGGCACAATTATAACAATATAAAAAATCTTCCTTTAAATAAAAAAAAAGACGTTGTTTAATGCTCCAACTTTCCCCTTCATGACAGATAGGACAACCCCCATTCATATAATTACTATATGTTTTACTTTTATTAGTAAACAGATTAAATTTAGATATAGTATATATTGTTGGAACGGTTATCATTTGGCATTCAGTCATGCAATGTAACACGTCAAATGTCACCAATCAAGGCATGTTCAGCCTTTTGAGGCAAATATTGTAATATGCTTCATCTTTTTCAATACCGATAAATTGTCGATTGAGGTTTTTAGCAGCAAGTAAAGTTGTTCCACTTCCTGCGAAACAATCAAGAATAATGTCATTTTCATTGGTATATGTATTAACCAAATATTCTAATAATTCTATAGGTTTTTGACTAGAATGAACTCTAGAATAATTATTCACACATTTAAAATTTAATATATTATCAGGAAATCGGGTTGTTTTTCCTCCTATATAATCTCTGGTATTTGACCCATGATATGCTTTTCCGTTAGAGCATCCTTTGGCAGAATTAGTAGGAATATGCCCGTCCGTGATTTGTGGATTGTACGTTTTACCACCAAAAATAGATATTTCTTCAACTTTTCTAATTGGCATTCTTTTAGCATGAAAAAAATTTGTGCCTTGATTTTTATTCCAATACCAACAATATTTAAAATTATCTATATTTGAAGAAATAACTTTTGTCGTAAATGGCTGACAACCAAAGATAGCTGCAATATATCCCTTCTTTCCTATCCGATTAAACTCTTTCCAAAGTGATTCAAAAGAAATTACCTCGTCCCATTTTGGGGCAGTTAAACCATATGGAGGATCAATACAAATAAAGTCTATACTTGAATCCTTAATTTTATTTAACAACTTAATACAATCCCCTAACCAAATATCTTGACGCATATCTTATTATATTCGATTATACCGCATAAATCAAGAACAATGTCGAATGATAAATACTTTCATGACCGAAAAATTTGATGCTTATGTGAATAACCTGATAACAGAATTGCTTACGCCTAAGAACAAGCGTAAAGAGCATAAATCCCGTTATTGGGATACAGGAATGTATTATAAGGCACAACCTCGTAAAGTTCGTTCCATGAATACTAAGACTGCTTCTCAAAGAACCAAATTAGGTAATCAACAATATATTGGTAATATTTGGACGAAAGAAGGACCAAGAGGTAAAAATAAAAGTGAAAAAGACCCTCATGAAATTACCATTGCAAAAGGAATCGGTTCTCATATTAAAAGAGACGGAATAAATCCTAAGAAAGTTGGCTCATCCATTAACTCCAAACAAGGTGATATGGAAATCAAATATAATCTTGCTAATGGAGATAGTATGGTTGGTAAGAAAGTTGAAAAGGATTATTTTCAAGGCGGCGTTCAAAGAAACCATATGAAACGTTCATTAAATAATAAAAAATAATGTTACCTATTTCTAATGTTTATTTGCCGACTAATTGTGGAAACATAACTCCTCAATTTTTCAACATTTGCCAGATGCAAACGCCTCCTGACATAACTAAAGGGCATGTTTCTTATTTTCATAGTTTATTATGTGATTGGGCACTAAATGTTCCTCTTAATTTTCAATGGGTAGCAGTTATAACTGCTAAAGATAAAGAATATTTATTTAATCAAATCAAACAAACTGTTTCATCTATAGAACCTAAAGGGTGGAATATTGGTTCATCGGTTGATGCTACTTGGACTTCTGCTACACAAGATGTTATTGGTTGTATTTTTGCTCAAGGTGTCGATCTTCCCGGTGAAACCATTAATACTAAATATGTGGGAATAGAAGAAAGTAGTAATCGAGGATTTATTAAATCTCCTATTATAGAAGGAAGAACTGATTTTACCACTCTCAATATGGGATTCCTAGAAACGAATAGATCGTTCGTAGACGGCGTTTTACGTCCTTGGAGTATCCTAGTGGCTCATAAGGGTTTGATCGCGTCACAACAGTCTATAAAGGCAAATATAGACGTGTATGAATTAGCCAAAAATGGGGATTGTAATCCGACTGTTATTAGAAAAATGTGGCATTTTGAAGATTGTGCTCCCATTTTTATTGATCAAGAACAAAAAAAATATGATTCCAATGGAAGTTATGCATTAAGACATGCTAACTTTGTTTATAATAGCTATTATGTCACAGATTATGGTAATGGTATGCCTTAAATAAGTTAATGCAAAACACTTATTTGATTTGGATTCCTTCAATTCAAAAAAACATTCGATTTAAAGAGCTTACTAACAATCAATATCGAATAATTCTTAAAAATCTCGATGATGATACAGATTTAGACTTCCTTTACAACCTGAATAACATCATCAAAACCAATATAGTTGATAATTTTGATTATAAATTGTTTACTATTATTGATAGATTTGTTATTTTCCTTTATTTTAAGATTCTTAGTTGCAGTCCTTTACTTGATTTGTTAAAGAAATGTGAGAAATGTGAAAAAGAAGATAAAATTCGTGTTAATTTGAATGATTTATTAGATGTATTAGGTCCAGTTATTGATAAATCATTCATTCATCATGTGGAATATGATAATTATCCCATTTCTGTTATATGTGATGTTCCTACCATCGATTATGAATACAATAATCTGTTATTTTGTGCTGATTATAACATCAAAACTGATACATTAGAGAATAATATTGAGAAATATTTGTTTGGTTATATTAAACAATTAGTTTATAATGGATCAATTATCGAATTGAATACATTATCGATGCAAGAGAAGAAGGTATTGATTAATAAGATACCGGCTAATATGATATTAAAAATAAAACAAGAATATTTGGAACCGATTTTTAACGAATTTAAAAATGTAGTATTTCTGGATATGAAATGTAAAGATTGTGGAACAGCTTTTGAATTAAAGTTAGAAACTAATAACATTAATCCGTTATTAAAGATGTTTTTCAGGGATAATACCTTGAATGGATTGTTGGGAGAATATTTTAATGTTGCATCAACGGCTCATATATCTAATGAGTTCTTTAATGATGCATCTCCAAGAGAATTGAATATTTTACATGAATTTGCTAAGTCAACTCATACTTCTAATGAGAAACCACATAATAATCCCAATGAGATTGACTTGTTTGCTCAAAATTAATAATTAAATATTCCCATATGTCTGATCCCGTTCAATTTAACGATATTCTTGCCCTTCTTGATAATGCCAACAAAACATTAGAAACAGAAATCTACGTTCCTTCTTTAAACACTTCTTTTACGGCTAAAGCCTTAAATGCTAATCATACTAAGAACATCGTTAAGACTACTGTGGAAGGACCATTTGCCGATAATCAGTTTACTATTATCATGTATACTATTCTTTCTGATATTTTTGGCAATAAACTTGATCTAAAAACTATTAATCTTTATGATAAACTTTTAATTCTTCTTCAATTACGTTCAAAGAATATTAAAGATGAAGTAAAACTAACCTTTGTTTCAGAAGAAGGTAAACAAGTGGGAAAAAGTATTTCTTTAGCTAAACACATAGAAAAAATTAAGAAGAATTCTCCGACTTTTGTGGATCAAACGATTCATATTGGTGTTGATGAAAATAATAAATATGATTTTGTATTAAATCTTCCTTCTGTTACAGAAGAGTTTACTTTTGAGAATCAATTATACCAGAATAAGTTATCAAAGATTGAGGAAAATGATGCAAAGCAGATGAAGGAATTAATTGCTCCTATTTTCCTTAGCAGAACTGCTCCTTTCATTAAATCAATTATTATTAATGATAGCGTGATTGATCTTGTTTCAAGGAATGTGACAGAACGTATTGCTATTGTGGAAAGATTACCTTCTAAAGCAATTCTAACTATTCTTGAGAAGATTGATGAAGTTTACGGTAAAGTCTTACAAGAAGCAACTAAACTAACTAAGACTATTGATGGTATTAGTTATACTGCTCAAATCAAAATTGATGCAAGTTTTTTTATTGGATAAATAAAGAAAATTGGCACCAGATGTTCTTTCCTTGATATATGAATCACAGTTATCTACAAATCAGATACGTCCTCAAGTTTTAACAGATGTTAAAACTTTGCTCTTAAAAGAAAACCATAAAGATTTGAACCTTATGTTAGACAAGGTATTATCTTTTAGTGAATGTAATCAGTTGCTCACTGAAGGATGGGGAACTAAGGTGACTACCTTGTTATCTCTAATAGCGGGGTTGATTATTGGGCAAATTTCTCCGACTAGTAATTCTGCTTTATCTGCACGCAATAGTATTATGAGTATGCTTGAAGGGGGGTTATCTAGTTCACAATCTTGGGAATTAATCAACAAAATGTGCAGTGATAAATATGGAGAAACAACCAATTTTAATTGGATGAAATATCGTCTTAAAAATTTTAATACACAAGACCCTAATCATCGAAAACTGATAAAATTAATTGGCAATACCATTACTCAAGACCCCTTAATTACAAAACCTATTAAGCAAATGAGTGATGCTGAGCGAACGTCTGCTATTCATAATAGTGGCAAACTACAGGCAATCGTATTAAAAGAATTAGGAATTGACCAAGATGAGCCTGTCATGACGTTAACTGATATGACTAACGTATTCTCTAAAGGATTATCTAAATTATCTAAAATACAATCAGACAATGGTATGAAACCTTAATTTCATAAGGTTTGATTGTTTTGTTGAGTTTGTTGCTGATATTGTCCTTGTTGCGGTGGAGCAGGTTGTTTTGCCGCAGGAGGATTAATGTGGGCATTTAATTGTGTTAATGCTTGAACAATATATCCAGTAACATCAGTAAGATACTTATCATTAGCATTCATTGAACCTAATTTCTGTAAAGAGGGAACAAGTTTAGATTGCTTAATAATACCAACTATATTCTTCCATTCTTGCTTTAATTGAGCTTGGGGATCATTCCCCTGTTTTGGCTTATATTGATTGGAATTTTGAGTAGGGGCAACCGGTTGATTACCTTGCGGCTGTTGGGCAGGTGCTTGCTGTTGCTGAATATTTGGGGCTAATTCATGTAAAATGTCTAATTGATAAGAATTTAATTCATTCTTTTCTAGCATGGTCCGAAGTTGATCGTCCGACAATTCTCCATTTAAAATACTTTTTCTAAAAGAATCAGCATAAAGGGCATGTTCATAAAGGGAGGTTGAGTTCATATTAATATTTATAGATAAATAATTTTAATGGAAAATAAGAGTATTGATGATTTGATGACTGCCATAGACACTTACATGAAGAAAAATGGTAAGGGGGTGCATTATATAGCTACTAAAATGTCTGCAATTTTTGATGAGAAAGATTCGCCATTAAATCCTAAAACGGGTCCATTGAGTCATATGAAAACTATTCTTAATGACCTTAAGACAGCTATGCATAAATTATATAAGGATAATAAATCTCCTATTAATGTATTTGCAACGGAATTAAACTGGATAGGACAGACCACTAAAACTTTAAATTCTAGAATGGGGGATGCAGTTA
>Ga0214212_1000169_pt1 | contig 18634 bp, 28 predicted proteins | sample TroBogEpilimnion_25_FD_153050 | JGI IMG/M metagenome (GOLD analysis project Ga0214212, IMG submission 153050) | Freshwater microbial communities from Trout Bog Lake, WI - 18AUG2009 epilimnion | ecosystem: Environmental > Aquatic > Freshwater > Lake > Epilimnion/Euphotic zone | place: Trout Bog...
CATCGGGATTATTCTTTATAAGAGAATCTCCTAAAAAATGGTCAGCGAAATTCCAGAACCCGTAACCATATCGAGAAGTAGAGAATCTATATGCCCATTCTGCATCGAACAAACTCTTCATTTGTTCATTATATAGTCCAATATCTTCTAATACTCTTAATGACCTATAAGTGAACTCATTAGTCATATTTTTATAGAAGTAAATGATTAAATCATCATTATATCGAATTTTATGTCTGGGTGTTCTTGCTCCAACTGTTCCACTTTCCCATCCATAACTAGCAAATGAAAAATACTCTATTCCCGTTATCTTTGCAGCATTAATATATTTCTCAAAAATAGTTTCATCTAGACAAACTAAATCATCTTCGGCAAGGAAAATGTGAAAATTACCTAATTGTTGAGCAATTCTTAATCCATCATTTCTAGCAGATGCAATATTCTTAACCTTCTCATGTTGAATCCAAATCAGTTTATTATCTGGTAGATTATAAGATTTGGTGTAAGGATTTCCTCCATTTACTACAATAATTTTATCTACTTTATGAAACGGAATACTATTCCACAAGGTATCGAAATAGTTTTCCGAATTAAAAGTAGTAATAATTAAGGTAATTTTGTCATTCATCTTTAATGTCCAAATCCTACCTTTCTTACCGGTTTAACTATATTACCATTATCTTCTGCATTATAAATATCAGCAAGGACCATTCGTTCTTGGGGTGGATCAATACCATATAGCTTCTGATATAATGCCTTAGTTTTCTCTTTGGATAACTTCTCAAAGAAATGTTTGATGAACATTCTTCCTCTGCGTTTTAATGCAGCATCAATCTTATCTTCGGAAGTATTAAAAGTCGCAATAATCTTAAAATTTAATACTGAACCCATAATACCATCAGATAAATTCAAAATAATACTCATGGCAGAATTAGTTTCATCTTGTTCTCTAGAAATCAACACCTTCTCTGCATCTTCAATCAGAAGTAAACTATTTGAATATTGTTTGATAAATCCAAGGAAGGCAGGATCACTTAATGCTTCTACATAACAAGGTGGAATATAAATCTTTCTTACAGAGGGTAACTGATTAAGAAGATACTTAATATAGTTTGTTTTACCTGAACCCGGTTCTCCATGAAGAAGAGCAATTCTATTATTTTGTAAAGAGAAATCTTGTGCCCAATCTATAATCTTTTCATGAACACCCTTAAATTTATCATCATAATTTTCATCAATATCAAGATCGAATCCTGTGATTGTATAAGGGCGAAGAACCATTTCTCCATATTCATTCTTCTCAAATAAGTGAATATTATGATTGGTATCTTTCTTAACCTCAAAAGTATTACGAAATTCTACAATATTATCTTTATATCCATTATTGATATTATAATAAACATTTACGGTGAAAGTTTTATTATCGTCTGCATCATAAGAACGTTCAGTAGAAACGCTTAATTGAATAGTTGCTTCGCTACCTAAATTAACAAATGTTATGTTTTCATTAGAATTATAACGAGAATCACTTGAACAAGTAAAGATTCCATAATTTTGCTCTAAAATATATTCTAATACTTTATCTAAGTTCTTTTTAGAGACTTTGAAACAAACAGTGGAAGCAACTTTCTTAAAGATCATAAAATAGATGCTTTCTGCACTATAAAATAAATCTCGGTGAATAAGAAGTTCTTGGGGAAACTTATATTCCTCAAATCGAGAAAATTTATTAATGATTTCTGAATTTAGAAAGGAATAATTTTCTAATTCAAATGCTTCTCCTGAAGGGATTATTGCAGAGGAGGAAAATCCTGGAACAGTTACATGTGCTCGACTCATTAGGATAATAGTTGTTTGTTGGCAAAACGTTTTTCAATATCAATTAAGGCAGCAAGAACATCATCTTGGGAGAATCTTGGGGCATCTTGAGGAAAGTAACCGAAGGTTTCTTTAAAGAGTTGCCAAGAATAGCTAAAATTAGATTTGAATTCAGGATCATTTCTAATGACAGATTTTTCATGGTTTGCATCTTGATCAGAGATATATAGGAATGAGTTTAACACATCAGCATGATAAAGTAAAGGAGTTCCGCGTTCATTAAGGAAAATCTTTTGATGTTGAGCCAGATGTTCTGCCGCATTTAAATATCTCTCATCAAAATATCCAACATCTTCAATCATATCTGCTCTAATCAATGTAAATGCTTGAAAAGAGAAGGTATAAATATCCACTTCTTTATTGGTATATTTAACTGTTGCCCGTTTCTTGGGGGTTCCATCGTCATTGACGTTTCCTCCACTAATTCCGCCATGTAATCCATAAGATAGTTGTGCTGCCCATAATCCGCTATCAGCAGCAGTAAGAATATATTCTTCAAATACTTTATTATCTTTGATAACGATGTCATCTTCGGCAAGGAAGATGTATTTAAAACCGTCTTGGGAGGCTTTGCGCATTCCCATATTCTTTGCAATTCCGACAGGAACTTTGCGTCTAGCTTGAAGAACCTCTACATCAGGAGGATAGTTGTCATAGGCTTGACCTGCATTGATGATATAGATTTTGGCAACAGCATCACGGTTAATGGAATTGACGAGGTTTTTACAAAAATCTGAACGATTGCATGTAATAATGACTACGGCAGTTTCTTCTTTAAATCGATTAATTTCTGACATTTGGATAACAATAGTTTATCATCTTTACGGAACCTTTTCAAGAAATTAAAGCGTCTTTCCATAGATTCCAAAGACAATTTCTTGAAATGTTCTAATTCGTCTACCGTTCGATGGTTATCGGAATCTCTATATTGCCATTTAGGCAATTCTTTATAAGATTTTACCCGTTTTCTTTTTGATAAGTTTCGCATTGAGCTTCAAAATATGGTAAAATCTTTGATACTTCGTAAAAGTTAATAGTTGTTCTAACGAATTTCTCCCATTCTTTACGAGTTTCAGGTTCTAATTGATTGAATTTTCTTCGTTCGGGATACATATCCTCCCATACCCATTGGGCAAGAGCTAAATCATCTCGAACATGATGCACTTGTATAGGAGTGGCTACCACTTTCCTACCCTCACACAAATAACAAGTGTCTTGATATTCTGTTCCAATGGAAAAGTCGCCCATCCATTGTAATCCTGTTCCATTACATGCTTTACAGTTATTCATAAGGTAAAAATCTTTCCGTATTTCATAAATTTCTGTTCGAAATCCCAAGTTCTTCTACCAAGATAACATAGGCAACATGCCATCGGTGCTCCCTTGGGGTCTTCTATTCCTTTATTATAAAATTTAAGTCTGGTATCTGCTAGAAAACATACCGCATTAAATTTCTTAAAAATTAATTCTTTAAAATGTTTAGTATTTGTTGCAACAGGAATAAGATAAATCAGCTCTGATCTATATTTTTCATTAGCATCAATTCCCTTATCAATCCAATCTAATAAAGAAGTTCCTTCACTTCTACCATAAGGTGGATTTATGAAAATAGTTTCGGCATCCCATTCTTCTACTAATCCATTTTTGTCGGGAAAAATAAATTCTCTTTCGGCATTCACGAGAGAATGTTCATTGGAACAAGGGTCTAATCCAATATGTCCTCCAAAAAATTCAGTAATAGGTTGAATATATTTTGGCGGTGTATTCCAATCTTTTTTATTTGAATTGCTCTTTCTACCTGCACTCATGATAAACGATCATACATCATTTGACACTTTTGCGCAACTTTTTTCTTCAAATCTTCTGATAAATTAGTCAAATTCTCCATCGGCCAATTACCCAAGGTCTCTTTAATATCAACAACCTTAAATTCCTTAATTTCATTGTTATCTATTTGTTGCACTTTTTCCCTAATAGTATTAGTTCTTAACTCTAGGGGATTCATTGCTAACACTTTACTCTTCCATTTTTCTCCAACTTCTCCCATCACATAATCAATAGAAACAAAATTACCAGGAACTAAACCTAATTGAGATTCATTATTAATATGATAAAATCGAGGAGAAACAATATTCTCTATTTTCTCTACTTCTAAGGTATCAGTATCAAGAATATATACATATTTGGTGCTTCCTTCATCGTTCCAATCAAGACTAAATGCACTTCCAGTGTAACATAAGGGCTTACCTGAATAATGTCTTACTTGGGGAAGATGGTAATGACCTGTAAAGACTGCTCCTGATACCTTATCCATTAGATCGGAAGCTTTAAAGCCATGAGTAGCAATACGATTCTTCTGTAATTCAAATCCAATGGTGTCAATATGTCCAAAAAAGATTTTACAAGGGGGAAAATCATCTAACTTGACTCCCCATCCAGCAAATACTGTATCATCTTGAATAGTTACCTTATCATGAACAGTAATATTTGGGTGTTTTTTAAAAGGAGATAAGGAATTAATAGATGCATTATCATTCAATAATGCATCATGATTGCCGCAGGTAATATCTATATGAAATTCTTCAAGAATATTAAAGAAGGTGGTAACACATTCTAATGTCTCTAGAGAAATAGCATTTCTATTATCAAAAACGTCACCCATCTGTACGATTCGCTTAATATCATGCTCATTGGCAACATCTTTAACCCAATGAGCATAATCGATTAAAACTTTATGAAAAGTTTCCCCGTTACGACTGTTACGGGTTTTCTTTCCGGCGTGTATATCTCCTACAATTAGGTACTTCATTAGTTAATTCTCGTAAACAACCTCATCATGATCGGAATCAGAAAATACTTTGGGTCGTCTCACATTGGTATAATTCTCTGTTGATAATGTTGCTTCCCATACTTCTTCTTGATATGCATCAATAGTTTGTTTTGCTAAGTTCTCTTTTTTGATACGGTTAATGAATGAATTGGCACTAATTCCTGTAAAGTAATTAAATGCATCACTCTTATAGGTAATATACTCTCCATCTGCTCTCATTTCAAATACTGCTCCTTCCTGAATCTTCTTTTTACGAATCTTCTGCCTTCTATCGAAATGATAAAAATATTGAATCCCATTACTTTCATCTTTCTTAATAATCTTATCAGTAGAATATCCTTTAAATGAACAATCTCGTACCGCTTTAACCATTTTAAGAATTGCATCGCCAATCATTTCTGCTTTCCATGAATATCTTACAAAGTTAGGAAGATATGCCATTCTATCTGCAATATCATTGATCATTGTTGCAAGTTTATAAGGAAAAGCAGGATAATCTTTCGTTTTATCAACTATCTTTTGAATCTTCCAATCATAATTATCTCCTAATGCCAGATAATAGTTACGAATCTCTTCCCACATTTCTTCTGGTTTAACATAAATGTCGGTTTCTTTCTTCTTTTCTCTTTTTTTCTTTACAATAGGAATATCATCATTTTCAAGATATGCAGCAATAATTACTGGTTCAATATCTTCAATATTATCTAGTTCAATTTCATCGTCTAAGTCGAGGTTGATTTTTGCCATGGTTTAAATTGTTATCTTTGTTATTTTAAAAGGAAGCTTTTCCTTACTATAAATTTGTAATCTTTGTTTAAGATGATCTAAGGAATATTCAGTATTATCTGCAATATCATAGATAATTGCTTTGGATTTATTCTCATGTAAGCGCATGGAACGCCCAATAGATTGAGCAATCTGAACACCGCTTTTCCCAATACATACAAAGATTACATAAGGAAGATTCTTGATAGAAATACCAGTGGAAAATATCTTGGACATACCTACAACAACTACATCATCAGTAGTTTCCATTAATTCAGTAATGGCAATACGGTCTTCTGTATCCATTGATCCTTGAATGAAATAAACCTTCTTCTTAGTATTTTCAGAAATAAGTTTCAATAATCTTTCTCCATGATCGATTACATCGACTAGAATAAGAATATTTCCTTGTAATTTATTTGCTAATTTAAGAATGACTTCATTTCTTCCTGAATGAGAATAGATGAATTGTTGTTCTTTGATATATTTTGCCGTAGGGAGAAATGCTTCTTCTTTGGTAGGTTTATCGGGAGAAGAAAGATGTTTACAAAGGACGACTTTAATTTCTACTTCAGAAGCAACGCCTTTTTTACGAGCTTCATAAGAAGAGAATTCGTAAACAATGGGTCCAATTTTACCAATAACATTCCAGATTGCTAGATAACCATTAGGTAATGTTCCAGTAAGACCAAAACGGTGAGAAGTGTTCATATTATGAACTACTTTGTTAATTTTATTTTTCTTTTCTCCTAAAGTGTGAACTTCATCGACAATAACCATATCAAAGTCTTTAACTTTAGAAACAGTGTAAGGGATGTCAGAGATTAGAATTTGACTATTGGCAACAATGACAGGGGAATTCCAATCAGGTTCAAAACCATCTCCCCACCTAGAAATAATAGGAAGGTTAAACTCATTATGAAAAGAGTTAAAAAGTTGATTGACAAGTCCTACATTTGGAACGATAATGAGACAACGAAAGGTTGGATTGTATTTCAAAATGGTTTTGATTAATCCTGCTGCCAGAAGCGATTTTCCCGAAGATACCGAGAGCAAACCAATGCCTCTGCCATTCTTTAAAAATTCTTTAATAGTGTCTTTCTGATGATCATAATAAGTAAATCCTTCAATATTTTCTAATTTATAATTAGAAAAAGTAGGCGAGAATACTTTTTTAAATTCATCGGAAACGTTTACCTGTACTGGAATTTGTAGAGATGAAATAAAATTATCCATTTCTTCCCAAAGACCAATGGGAAAAACACCAGAAGGTGTTATAATATATTTCCTTGGAGAGAATCTTCTTGCCATATAAGAAGGATTAACAACAGAAAACTTTTCTCGAATTAATTTAAAAATATGAGGAGAACATTTTAGAACTCCGCTGTTGTTTTTAAAGGAAATATCAATAACTTCTTTCGTCATCTTATAATGTTTCCATCTTCATCATCTCAACTAAATTTCTAAAGTCAAAACCTATCTGGTTAAGTTGTTTAACCGCATCGTCTAAGTATTCTACCAGAATTTCTTGATCTTGAATTTGACGATTGATTTGACGAATATCTACATCTCCTTCTGCTTTTTTCTTTAAGGCAGGAACGCTAACAGGTAATGCATTTCCTTGCATTTTTTGCTGTAATAGAGCCTCTTTAGCATCATATAAGCGTAACATGTGCTGTTTTGCTTGTGTGCGTCTGTAAAGCCATTTGTGGCGCATATTAGGGGCACTGTATTGTTTTTCTAAGAGATTAGTTGCATCCACTTGGGTATCAATCTCAAGTTCCTTAGCATACTTCTCGGTCAATTCATTGGTCTTAATTTCCATTTCAAATACTATAAAGGATAGAATATCGTATTTCTAGTAAATATTTGATAATCATGAAAAAATTTAACGATTTCGTAAAGAAAATTCTGTCAGAGTGTGATGGCGGAATGGGTGTTGCATCAGTATTAGGTAATGATGGGGTATATGATACTTCTGATCCAAGGAATCCTACTGTTCTTGGTCCTATGCAACGTCGTATTAAGTTTAAGAAGAAAAAGAAATCTCGTTAATAATAATTAAATATTTCTCATGTCATGGGAAAATTTACCGCCAGAAGAAGAATTAGAAAATTGGTACGGCTTTGTTTATAAAATTACAAGGTTAAATGCCTTAGAAGGTGAAAGGAAGTATTATCTAGGTTGCAAGAAACTCCAATCAAAAAGAAAACTTCCTCCTCTTAAAGGATCGAAACGTAAGAGAACAGTAATCAAGAAATCCGATTATGAAACTTATTATGGTTCTTCTAATGAACTTCTAAAAGATATTGAAAAGTATGGAAAAGAAAACTTCAAAAGAGAAGTTTTAAAGATGTGTACATGTCAATGGCAATTAAAATATGAAGAACTTTGGTTTCAAATTCAAGAAAATGCTATTCTTAAAGATACGTATTACAATGCCATTTTGAACGTTAGGATAGGCAAGGTTCCCACAAAACTAGAGGAAGAATATAAACATCTTCTATGATATATTGATGTATGCAATACCATTTCATGCTTCTTGAAGAATTTTTCAAATCATGGCAAATAGAATATATTAATCTACTTGAATCTTGTCAACTATTAGGCAAGTTCACTCCTGATTGTAAGAAAATCCTTATTTATCTTTATCTCACCAATATTAATAAACTCTTAGATAAAAGGGGTTTATTATTCTACCACACTGATAGCCTTTCTGCTGATTTGGAAATCTTTCAATATATTGACTATGAAAAGTTTAACACTTTCTTTAATAAAATTACTCGGAAAGTGAGAAGTTTAACAGGAAAAGTTTTCATTGTGAAAAATAATAAACTTTCTTTTGTCCCATCTATGGATAACTATGATAAATTGGATGGATGTATTCAGGACGAGATTCTCTTACTTAATAATATTAAATCCGATATGAAAGAGTTTAAGAAATTTCTTTCAGAAGTTAATCTGAAGCATATCTTTAATGATATGACAAGAAAGTGTTGTTAACTTCTGAAATGAGAATCATTGAAATTCTTATCCCCATCGAGGGTACTATCAGAGTTATCTAAATATTTTACTGATAATACATTCCATTTCTTTTGAGAAAAAAATGCCATTAAATGTTGTTTAGTTATGTTGCTCTTTGGTTGATCTTCTTGCCAGATATATACTGTTCTATTAGAGAACACATAACGCCATTGGATTTCAGTCGGATCATTTACTAGATTGTTGAATGATCTTGGTACAACAGACCTATCACCAAGTATATTAACTTGGCGAGATACTAATGCTGCATGACCTACTTTTGGATCATACACATATGCATAAGCAGTTCCTTCATTATTGGTAAATCCAACTAATCCAAGAGCAGTGGATTCAAGAATATAATTCACAAATGAATCAAAACTTTCATGAACATTAGCATGTAATGCTTGAATATACTTCTTTGCCTTCTCAACAGAAGATGAACATCCGACTTTCTTTCCAGTCTTCTTTAAATAAACACAATTTCCCTTGCGAACATATGGCATATTTTTATTTATCTTATCACCGATAAATAAATTTCATCATATTTAGGAATACGTTTCTGAACATTAGCCTTTGTCAATAATTTAGAAGGCATAAATTTTAACAATCGTGGATCACGATAATCCACATGATCATTAAAGTTCCGTCGTTCCCTCATTACATTATATGAATAGATATATGAATTAGATTCTTTCACATATTGATTCACCTTAACAGGTAAATGATGTGTCTTAATCTCTTGTAAAACCCTTTGTTCACAATCCAATTCCAATAATTGAATATCTAATAATTGCTTTGTATCAAAATCATCAGAATAAAAATCCATATATTCATTAAGTAATGCTTGACTTTTGATACCTTTGTTCCATATATCCGTCTGTTCTTGCCATTGTTTGAAATGACAATATTCATGAATAAAATAATGAAAGAAATTTACAAAGTCATCGGAGAAATAACGAAGAATGAACTTAGGGAAATTACTCAAAGAAGGATCAAAACAACTATAAGTATGTTTACTATCATTAGTCCTTTTGATAAAGGAAACAGTAACACCATTTAGAAACATATCTTTGATAGCTTTACCAATATAGGTTTCTTTTGTCATAGATTATTACTTCTTTTTCTTACCATTCACTTGATCATGAATTAGTTTACGACATAAGTTAGCATAACCGGGATTCATATCAATGATATTTGCTCCTTCAAAGAACAATACGAAAGGAGAATGTGTTGCAATGATAACTTGAAAATGTTCAGACAATGTTAATAAAGTTTTAAACAATTCAAACTGTTTAGGAAGAGCAAGGGCTTTTTCAGGTTCATCGAATAGTAAGGTAATCTTTCCATTACGAGGAAGGCTTTGAATATATTGCACTTCTGCAAGAGCGGCTTGTTTATCAGCAATATCTTGGGGAATAGCAGCAAGATTAGGTGGATTTTGAATCACTTGCATAATCTTGTTGATTTTATGAATACGATATTGTCCGCTAGATGGTTTTGCTGCCATTACATCTAGTTGTTCTGCTCCTGTGGTAATACCATCTTCTGATAAGACAGAATTATCAAAGAACCATGTAAAGTTGTTCTTATTAAGCATTTCTGAATCATTATAGAATGTAGGAGTTCCATCCCATACTACTTGAGCATCAATATTGGCAGGAGTATATGCCTTATATACATAAGGAAAATGATTCACATATCGAGATGCCAATTTCATTGGATCAGAAATAGCAGACCATCCCCCTTTTTGAACACCGCAGTATGCGGCCATAGTTTTCAAGGCGGTGCTCTTCGAGCTTCCGTTCTCACCAAAAAGTACGTTCAATGCTGGCCCAAACGTAAAAGTTTTATCTTTAATATGAGGGAAATTGGTCGGAAAGCCGTTTAGAAATTTAATACTTTTAATCATTTATTTAAAATCCAAATTGTTTCTTGATTGCATCCAAATCTTCTGCACCGCCGAAGATCATTGACATTTTATCTGCAATCATACCTGATACATCTTCAATAGAAGGAGGATTAGGATTAACTAGATTACTCACCAAATTAACATATTGATAATATGAAATAATAGTTTCAATTCCTAATAGAAGAAATCTACTCTTCTCTTTAACAAAAGTAAAGTGACTTTTAATTTGATTACTTTGATCGACAAATTGTTGAACCGATCTAGGATCATTAGGATTAAAACTAAGAGCAACAGTATAATTCTTTGTTTCGTTTTCCTGTGTTTTCATATTGAAACTCTGAAAAGAAATATCAAAATATTTAATATTATCTACACCTAAATTGGAGGAAGCAGTATCACCAACAATGAAGTTTTCTGTTGAAGTGGTTAGTTCAGGGATGTCGGTATTAGCAAGATCAAGGTCTAATTGTTCATAGGCATCTCTAGTGATGCGGACTTCGGTATCAATGTAATCTTTGACGGATAGGGATAGTTCAGTACATCCTCCTGTTGGAGAGTTTAGAATAATTTGATGATTTTGAAGTTCATCGTCGGGGACGGTTTCAAATCCAAGGGATTTCTTTAGGTCGGTTCGTAGTTTTTGTTCGTTGAATTGCATATTTTAAATTAAAAATCTTCTTTAAATGTGAAAGAGGCGGCTATTTCGCGTAATTCCAGATTCCGTCTGTCTTTTTCTTTTTCTTTGGCCAGTTTTTCGTCACGTTCTTTTGACCATTGATCGAAAAAACTTTCTTTTTTAGTTAAAGGAGTATTGTTTTTAATATACTCTTTGCACATATTTTCATATATACTGGCTAGTTGAAAGGGTTTTTCTGGTAAAGACTTAATTGATTTAAATTTCTCTTCAATTTCTTCATTAGTAGGAGTATGAGCATAATTGACTAGTCGAGTAGGAGTTAAATGTTCCTTAATTTGATCCACGTCAGTATCTTTCGCAAAAATTCCTTCATAAAAATTCTTACGATTTTCCTCTTTAGAAAAATCTGTTGATGCGGTACTACACTGGAAAACATTCAAATCATTTTTGAAACTATTACATAATTTAAAAAACTCTTCGGTATTCCAAGGATCAATATCGACTAACTCACAAGCAGCATCTTTCTCAGAAACTACTTCATCTTTATAATCCTCATACTCTTTATCCAAGTAATCACAAAAAGGTAAATCCTTCTCTGGATAAGAACATTTCTTTGCCTCAAATTTACCATTCTGAATATAATCATAAAGTAAATCAGTATCGTCAATCAATTCCACTACAGAATGATGCTCAATTGAGCTATATTTTAGGGTTTTAAGTAATTCTAAGCGAATATTACTTGCCTCATTTAAACTATTATATTTCATACTTTCTCTGGTAACTCTATTTCTTTAATATTAATCGAAGATTTATTGATATATTCTAAATTATACAAATATTTCTCTAATTCTTCCTTGTCCTCATTTAAACGGGTACTATTCCACGTCTTTGTATCATCATATTGGTAAAATCCAATGTAATATATTTTAAAACTTTTTAACATTTCTATATATTAACATCAATACAACTGAGATTCAAGGATTTCCGTATTATCTACAGGAATTTCCTGAATTGCTTCGGGAGAATAATTCTTCAAGTGTTCCGTGTAAGGAATAAACATATAACCATGACATTCAGGACAAAGTTGTTCATCTTCAAAACAAATTAAATCACATCCTTGACATTTCTTATTAGATTTGAAAAGAACATAACGAATAAATTCGCTTAAAGTTTGATTGGATGAAGATGGTTGATTAATCATAAAATATAAAGAAGTTTCTTGGGTCGAGTTACAGCAGTATAAAGGATTCTCTTACGTTCATCTGGTCTATTATTCCGCATAATATCATTATAAACAATAAAAGAATTTTCATATGTGCTGCCTTGGCTGCAATGGGCAGTTATTGCGTAGTTAAAATTCACCGCAGAAAACTGCTCAATGAATCTATAATACACTTTCCATTTATTGATTTTTTTCTTTATATCAACTTCTTTTATTGCATTATTTGATAATCCCTGTAAAGTAATATTATATAATCTCTCCGACTTCTCATGTAAAATATGAATCCAAAATTCTTGATCTTCGTCTCCTCTTACTAAACAATTATAATATTGGAAAGTTCCTTCTGGTAATACTTTAGTCTGCTCATTAATCTCCAATACAACTAAATCTTCATTAGTATTGAAAATAATTTCATCTTCATTATGATTAGCAACATCTTTAATGGGTTTATCTGCAATCAATTTCTCTCCTAATACAATCTTATTACATTTTCCATATTTCATATTCCTAATGATGGAATTGAACATATCAACCGTTGCATTGGTCCAGGCAATAACTTTGGCATGATTAGCATCCTTATCAAATGCTTCCGAACAAAAATAATGCCTCAGTAATGTATTAAGAATTTGCTTATCTCCATTAAGCATCACTACTCCAGTTTTATCAACTAATTCTTTCTGTCCAGGAATGAAATTAAATTTATCAGTTAAAATACTTTGTGAACATTTGATAATAGGATTTCCTGCTGCTTGACGAACAATCTGAGTCAATTGAAAATGTGAAATATTGTATAATGCTCTTTTTTCTTCAAGCATAGGAATTGCATGTGTGTGATTAACCGGATTAATCTGATTAGCATCTCCTACAAATAGAACCTTGGTGCCTCTAAAATTCTGCTTTTCGATTTCATGAAATAATTCATCGGAAACCATTGATGCTTCATCGACAATAATCAAATCATAAAAGGACAACTTACAGGGAGATTTAGCATCTTTCTTATAAATTTCTTTACCATCTTTAGTAATTAAATGTTTAAGACCTAAAAGAGAATGTAAAGAAGAGAAATCAATTCTATCTTTATTTTCGTCTTTACACATTGCTTTGGCAACTTTGACCGCCTTATTCGTAGTTGCCGTTAGAGCAATTTTGCCGAATAGGCCATGATTAACCATATAATCAACAATTAACGAGCACAAAGTAGACTTACCACTTCCAGCTTGGCCAGCAAGCAATGCCATTTCATTACTACCCCTCTCAATAAAATTAATAATATTATCGTATGCTTTTTGTTGGTCCTCTGTTAAGACAATATCCATACTCAACTATACATTAATGAACACTTGGGATCAATTTATTAATATAATCTTTTACAGTATCCACTAATCCATCTTCAATTTTAATCAATGGTTCCCATCCTAATTCCCTCTTAGATTTACTATAATCAATCAAATATGTTTTATCATAACCGGGACGATCTTTAACAAAGGTCTTCAAGGTATGATAACTTTTTTCTTTAGGGTGAGTTTTATCGAAATAATCACAAATAATATCACAGATGTTTAGATTAGTTACGTTCTTATTTGTTCCAAATAGATAAGAGTCTCCATTCTTACCGGCTTGTATTGCTCTTATAATGCCTCTACAATGATCCGTAACATGAATCCAATCCCTTTGGTGCGAACCATCGCCATGAAGCGGTATTTCGTGCCAATTAATGCAACAATCAATAATCCTTGGAATCAACTTCTCTGTATGTTGCCCCAATCCATAATTATTGGAACAATTAGTTACAATAACAGGGAAATTATAGGTATTATAATATGCTTTGGCGATATGATCTGCTGCTGCTTTTGATGCAGAATAAGGATTATTGGGATGATAAGGAGTTTCCTCTGTAAATGCTTTTCCTCCTTGATCTTCAACTGACCCCATCACTTCGTCCGTGGACGTTGCAATCATTTTCCCTTCAATTCCTGATTCATTCCAATAATATCTTGCTTCTTCTAAGATATTATATGTTCCCATGATATTAGACTCTATGAAAGGTTTTGGTCCTTCAATAGAATTACAAACGTGTGTTTGGGCAGCAAAATGAACAATTAAATCAATTTTATATTTGCTTAAGATTTTATAAACAACATCAGTTGTAATGTTGCCTCGAACAAATTCATATCTTTCATCGTACCATGGTTCATGAGAAGGATTAGTTGCTGCATAATTCAGAATATCTAAATTAACAACTTTATTGAATTTAATGGGTTCTTCTTTGAAGAGAAGTTTAAGGAAATTCCATCCAATAAATCCACATCCACCTGTTACCAGTACATTGTATCGCTTTTGTTCCATGAGTCTAATGTTTTATTTAAAGACTCATAGATGTCAGGTAAAGGGATACCAAGATTAATTATTTTTGAAGAATCAAGAGTACAATTTGACCGAGGTACTTTTTCAATCTTTTTAATTTCATTAATATCCTCTAAAATTTCCCATTTCCTATTTTTAGGAACTATTCCTTTTTCTTTTAAAAGTTTAGCAATATCTTGTGCTCTAACTTTACCAGGATTAGTTACATTATATACCCCGTAGGGGTGTTTATTAAGATAACATTCGGTTGTTGCCCTAACAAAATCATTAATATTTGAAATGGAATTATATTGATTGGTTAATTTATCAAATTTGATTATTTTAGAGATAAAGTTTTTTGGATGATCAATATAATCGAAAGGAATACGAAGTCTCCAAATATAAGAATTATCTGAATAAAATAATTTGATACGTTTTTCTCCTCTTATTTTAGTTGAAGAATACCAAGATTTATCAAAATTAGGAATATCTTCTTCATTATAGTTTTTATCACCAGAATAGATACAACCAGAAGAGACATGACCGAATCCAATTCCGAGGGTTTTACAAGCCCATGCAAGATTATGAGGAAGATAAGTGTTTGCATCCAAACAAATATGTTTATTATCTTCACATGCATCGACATTAGGGATTCCTGTATAACCTGTACAATTAATAACAAATGATGGATTATTTTTAGAGATTAAATCGAGAATTTCGCCTTTTAGAAAATTTTCATATCGAATGGATTCTGTTTTATAAGGAATATTTTTAAATTTAAAATATTCTTGATATTTTTGACCGACATAGCCTGTTGCGCCGAATAGTAAAATCATGATTCAATATTTGAAATTATTTTTTTTAGGATATTCACCATTTTCATATGAAATAGTTTTTATAGATTCTCGTAATTCTTTTAAATGTTTCATATTTTCTATATATCTTTCTTCATAATCTTTGATAGTTTTATCAATATCTTTAATTAAATCCCATGAATCTTTAAATTCTTGTCCCCATGCACCATGACCTCCGCCATCTGTTCCTGAATGAATCCAAGTTTTTGTTTTAGGACGATATTCCAATTCTCCTCCATTATATTTAAATTCATTCATGATTTACAAATTCTGGTGTATCAAATATATTACCTACTTTTTCTGCTTTGTGCATCAATAGTACACTATAAAAATCTATTACATGATATGATCCATTAGAAATTTTAACAATATCATTTTCATATAAATCTCTTTCATATATGTCTCGATGATTCAAATATTGACAAATGACTAAATTTTCATTAGGAAGATCAGTATTAAGAGTTCCCCAATCATGGGATTGAATTTTCTTTCCATCCATTTGCAATAAAAGACAATCTTCTGCCCAATATCGTTTCATTACTTTATCCCATACACGAAATTTATATTCTTTATTTTTCATATTAGGAATTAATAACGGTAAAATTCTTTTGATAAACAGATTGAACTAATTTATCCACATAATCGTTCCAACTATTGTTATTTTGGTGTGCTTTAATCCACTTGAATTTTACATTTGGAAATTTTTGTAATAGTTCCCATAATACTCTCCAATGTTTAGCATTAGGAATATCTTCGGTACCATTTTTCCTAGTAAAATTCTTAGTCACCCATTTATTAATCCAATTTAGATTAATTGCATTTACCACATAATTACTATCACACCTAATTAAAATTTCTTCATTTTTATCAGCGAGCGATTGTAAGGCAGAAATAACACCTAATAATTCCATTTCATTATTTGTAGTGTTGTTTACTTTCTTAACAGATTCTCTCATTTTAATTCCAGATTCATTAATAATGGCATAAGCATATCCACCAATATTATTGGCTCCTCTTCGATTAATATCACATCCCCCATCTGTAAAAATTGTTATCATATACAGACAACATACCACTTTAGTCAACTTATTTCAATAGTTTATTTGGGTAATCTTACCATATTCCCGTCCAGATACGATAAAGAATTTGGTTTCAATTTAAATCCGAATCTTCCATAAAATTTCTTTAATCTGTTTCCTGATGATGTTGATTTAAACTCCTTACTTGTATCAAAGTCTCCCTTTTGAGCAGTTTGTAAAATAATAGTTTTTTTATTTTCATCCGCCCAATTAACCAATTCATTCATAAAATTTGTTCCTGTTCCTTTGGGCGCATCTTTCTTTGCTCGTAGAGAGACTAATTCAATTGCCTCATAATCATTACGATAAAACATCGTAATATCCAAATATTGTGCATATTTATTTTCAATTGCTTTTAAATCCCTTGGAATTAATAATAATTTTTCAATAAAAAGGTCAAATTTATTAGGCATAAGTGATCAAATTATTTATAAACAAAGCTAATAATTATAGTACATTATTCTAATATATTAGTTGCACTTTGTTTCAAGGTTTGGTTGCGACTGTTTTCTGATTCAGTTTTAACAATGGAAATCCCTACCCTTTGGATAATTTTTATTAATTATAAAAGAGTAGTAACCATTGTTAAAACTGAATCAGAACCAGAAGCAAAATATGCCACTTGTTACTTTCATCAGGGAAACCGTTCTGCATACGTAAGTCAACCAATTAACACTTAGAACGTTTTCCTTAATCCAGACTGCAAATCCCTAAAAGCTTGTTCTAGAGTTGAGTTTATGAATGTATGCATAGACAATTTAAACAAGTAAAACCTCATTGTCAACAACTATTTTAACTTTTTCATCATAAATATTAGCATCATGAGTTATTTTAACGAAACAATAGAAAAAATCCTTCAAGAAGAGAAACGCCGCACAGATGCCCTTATTCTTGAGTTAAACCAAGGCAAAGGCGGAATGGCTAACCAATCAGGCACAACCACTCCAAATGCGTCAAATCCAGCGCAAATGCAAAATAGCCCTAATCCAGCAAATACAACAGGAAGTCCTAGTACAAATCCTGCTTCTTCTAACACTAATGCTCCCGTAACTACTAATTCCAATCAAACTGCTAATACAGGAATGAATCCTAATCAAAATACGCAAAATACTGGTAATCCACAAGAAGACGAAACTAATGAATTTAATAATTTGGTAGCAATGCAACAGAAGAATCCTCAAATGTTTAATCAACAAGCAAAAATATTAGCAGGTAATCCTGATAAGTTTAGTCGGTTTATTGCTCATTTGACTCAACCAATGAACGGTTAATTATAAATAGGATTAATAAAATGAAAAAATTTCTTGCAGAATATCAAAGATTATTAACAGAAGCAGAACAACCCCCTTCTCCTCCTGGAGCAAATAGTATGGGACAAGCCCCTGCTCCCAATGAAGGCGAGCAGGGAAGCCAATCTGCTGATGAAGAAAATCCTGAAGAAGAGGAACCTATTACTGATATGGAAGAAAGACTCGTTTCTCCTGAAGAAATTGAATTAGCAAAATTAGCAGTAAGAGCATTATATTTTAATACTGATTCAAAAGATGTTCATCAATTTTCCTTAAAAGTAGGAGATGATCGTATTCCTTTTGAAAAGATTCCTGATTTCTATGAAGCAACAAAACAATGGAAACCAGTTATTGCTTTCGTTGAATATGTAATGGATAAATTTGAAGGCTTTTCTTCTAAATGGACCGAACAAGATGATATTAAAGGAAAGAATATTTTAGATAAAATTAAAATGTTTAATAAGAAATCTAAAGGTGATGAAAAATTAGACAACGGTAAAAGATTATATTGGATAAGGATTATTCTTAATTGTTTGTTACATGGAAAACCTACGGAGAATTTAACTATTGCAGATGTTAATGAAAAGAATATTAATGAAATATTTGATATGTTAAAAATGCATTACGGTATGGACACCAGAGGACTTACCCCTGGAAAAGATATAAGAGCACCGGGAATCTTCTAGAATTGTCTTGAAACTGCTATAGTGGTCGGTTAAACTGGTAAATACCCACATGGCTATTTCTAACGAATCCACGCTACAAGTCTCAAAAGATTATATTTTTAATCCAAAAACAAACAAA